>Ga0265306_10000027_pt1 | contig 51323 bp, 43 predicted proteins | sample Helome_3_FD_192493 | JGI IMG/M metagenome (GOLD analysis project Ga0265306, IMG submission 192493) | Marine sediment microbial communities from subtidal zone of North Sea - Hel_20160420 (Illumina Assembly) | ecosystem: Environmental > Aquatic > Marine > Subtidal zone > Sediment ... | reverse complement strand
CGCCAAATTGCTGCGCTGCTTGTGCGTCCACATCGGCAAAGAAGCCGTCGACCAACTCATCGGCAGCGTTTTCGTCGACACACTGGAACTGGCAGGTCCTCGTCACTCGCTCATCGGCGTTCTCGCTGAGCGCGAAAACACGAGAATCGACGATGCCCGGTTGTTGTAACGAAGTCTCAGCAAGCTCCGACAACCAGGCCTCGAACTCAGCCGCGAACTCACGCTCAACCGAGAGAGTCAGTTCGTACAGTGGCCCGGCTGAAATCGTCATAAAGCCGGATCAGGTCTTTTCGGTCTTCTTCTTACTCGCTGTTTTCCGGCTGGCGGCTCGTTTCGCGGGCGCCGACTTCCTGCTTGCAGCCTTTTTTCTGGGCGCTTTCCGCGGCGGTGTCGGCGTTTGCGACTCCGCCGGCACCCGGGCCAGCTCATCACTTGTAAAGTCATCGACTCCAAGCAGTGCAAGAACTTTCTCATTGTAGTCTCGCAGACTACGCGCCTCCGCCTGACTGATGACCTGAGCTTTCAGCGCTTCGTCAATCTGCTGGCCGAGATAGTCAGCATCGATAAGTCCTTCCTTGCGAGCCTGGCGGAGGCGACGTTCGAGCGGCCCGTATTCTTTGGACAATTCGAGTGCCTCCTGCAACAGCCCCAGCGGGTTGCCCGGCTCCAGCGTGGTGTATGCGAGTTCGCTGAGACGATCACGTGACTCACCCGGTGTAGTCACAAGCGCAACGACCCTGGCACCGATTTCATCCGAAGGCGGGGAGTAGGTACGCCCGCGAGGGAATATGAACAGTCGAAGCACAGTCGCGACCCAGCGATTCGGGAAATTGATCAAAAAGGCGTGTAGTGCCTCCTGTGCCTGGTACATCAGCGTCCGCACGGACCATTCGACGAGCGGCAAGTCGGTTGCACGGCGTCCCTGGTTCTCGAATTGCTTCAATACGGTAGAGGCGAGATACATCGAACTCAAAATATCGCCCAACCTCGCCGACAACAACTCGCGCTTCTTCAGTGAACCACCTAGTGTCAGCATCGCAAAATCGGAAGCCAGTGCGAAGGCGGCGCTGTAACGATTAATGTTCTGATAGTAACGACGTGTCGGCGTGTTCAGCGGTACGCGACTGAACTTGGCGTGTGTCAATGCGAGGAAAAATGAACGCGCCATGTTGCTGATCGCATAACCAATGTGCCCGAATAACGCATTATCAAATTCGATCAAGCCACGATCCTGATCCTCATCACCGGCGGCATGTAGCTCTCGGAGTACAAACGGGTGACAACGGATGGCCCCTTGTCCATAAATGATCAGGCTCCGTGTGAGAATGTTGGCGCCTTCCACGGTGATGGCGATCGGGGTCGCCATATAAGCGCGGCCAAGATAGTTTTTCGGCCCCATCATGACGCCCTTGCCGCCATGAACGTCCATCGCGTCGTTCGAGACGTCACGGCCTAGTTCAGTGCAGTGATACTTGAGAATCGCGGAAGGAACCGAGGGTTTTTCACCCTGATCGATGGCACCTGCTGTGACCGACAAGGCCGCATTCATGATGTAGGTGTTGCCGGCAATTCGCGTCAGCGCTTCGCCGACGCCCTCGAAATTTGCGATCGACGTATTGAATTGCTTACGAATAACGGCGTAGGCACCGGTCGCATAGCTGGCTGCCTGGCCACCGCCAGCGGCGGCCGAAGGTAACGATATGGCGCGCCCTACCGACAACAGTTCGACCAGCATCTTCCAGCCCTTGCCAGCCATCTCGGTGCCGCCAATGATGCAGTCAAGCGGCAGGAACACGTCTTTGCCTTTCGTCGGACCGTTTTGAAATGGAATCGAGAGCGGGTAGTGACGGCGGCCGACTTCGACGCCTTTCGTGTCCGTCGGGATGAGCGCCGCTGTAATGCCGTACTCGTCCTTGTCACCGATGAGGTGGTCCGGATCGTAAAGCTTGAATGCGAGTCCGAGGACGGTCGCCACGGGTGCCAACGTGATATAGCGCTTGTCCCAGTTCAGTCGGATGCCCGTAATCTCCTTGCCTTGCCAGTCGCCCTTGCAGATAACTCCGCTGTCGATCAGTGAGGCCGCGTCGGAACCCGCATGCGGAGACGTTAACGCAAAGCACGGAATCTCGGTGCCTGCGGCAAGACCGGGCAGGTAGTGTTGCTTTTGCTCATCGGTACCGTAGTGCAGCAACAGTTCGGCCGGGCCGAGCGAGTTAGGAACGCCGATTGTCGACCCCGCCGTCGCATTGCGGCTGGCGATCTTGCGAAGGACGCAGGAATTGGCGTATGCGGAGAATTCGAGGCCGCCGTATTGCTTGGGAATGATCATTGCGAAGAATTTCTTCTCGATGATGTAATCCCAGACACGTTTCGGCAAGTCGGCCAATTCGTGCGAGATTTCCCAGTCGTCGAGCATACGACACAGCTCTTCACAGGGACCGTCGATGAACGCCTGTTCCTCATCCGACAATTTCGGCGCCGGGTAGGACATGAGCCTGTCCCACTCGGGCATTCCTGAAAACAGCTCGCCGTCCCACCAGACATTGCCCGCTTCAAGCGCCTCGCGTTCCGTGTCCGACATAGAGGGCAGCATCTTGCGGTAGATTTCAAACAGCGGCTTGGCGATCTTTTCGCGCCGCACCTCGATGAGGTTTGGAACAACCATAAGGCCGTAGAGGGCCGTCAGAACGAGCTTCCATAGCACAGGGCCGTCGCCGAGTATCCAGTAGGCAAGCACTGCAATGCCCACCGCAATCGTTGACGTACGCAGATCGACGCGCTGGTAAGCGAGATATATTCCGCCACCGACAAACAGTAGCAGCCAAAGCAAACTGACAATCAAACCGGACAAAACGAATTCCTCATATCGGCTAAAGTCTGGTGCCGCCGACGCAATGTGGCGACGGTTATCACTCTATAGCAGTTCCTCAATCGCAGCACGCTCCTCTCGGAGTTCTGCCTCGGTCGCGTCCATCCGTCCACGACTGAAGTCGTCAATCGACAGCCCCTGAACCACCTCGTACTGCCCATCGCGGCAACGCACAGGCAAGGAGTAAATGATGCCGGACTCAATGCCATAACTGCCATCGGCCGGAATGGCCATGCTGACCCAGTCGTCATCGGCTGTGCCGAGCGCCCAGTCGTGCATATGATCGATCGCGGCGGAAGCGGCGGAGGCGGCCGAGGATGCGCCGCGTGCCTGGATAATGGCCGCGCCGCGCTGCTGCACGACGGGAATGAACTCGTCCGCGAGCCACACCTGTTCGACCAGTTTCGTGGCAGGCGTGCCGCCGACGCTCGCGTGATTGATGTCCGGATACTGGGTCGCCGAATGGTTTCCCCAGATCGTCATGCATCGAATGTCGTTGACATGGCTGTCGGTCTTTGCCGCCAGCTGCGCCATTGCTCGATTGTGATCGAGGCGGGTCATGGCTGTGAAGTTTCGCGGATCAATGTCTGGCGCATTGCTACTCGTAATCAACGCATTGGTGTTTGCCGGATTGCCAACCACAAGCACCCGGATGTCGCGATTCGCGTGCTCATTCATCGCCTTCCCTTGAACCGAAAAAATGGCGGCATTGGCTTCCAGAAGATCCTTGCGTTCCATGCCGGGCCCTCGCGGGCGGGCGCCGACAAGCAGAGCGTAGTCGCTGTCTTTGAACGCTACATTGGGATCGTCGGTTGCGACGATGCCGGCCAGGGTCGGGAATGCGCAATCATCGAGTTCCATGACGACGCCGTTCAGCGCCGGTAGCGCTGGCGGAATTTCCAGCAGCTGCAAGATCACGGGCTGATCACTACCGAGCATCTGACCTGAAGCGATACGGAAGGAGAGCTGGTAGCCAATCTGGCCAGCAGCGCCAGTGATGGTGACGCGAACGGGTGCTTTCATTATTGATTTCCTGCGTTTGTTAGGCGGCGAATCGCCGCTCGCGATTTTAGCATCGGCAGGACTGTTAGACACTGGTGTTGATTACTTATCCGCTGCGGAATCGACAAAATCCGGGAATATTCGCCGAAACTTCTCATATTCGCTGGCCGCGCGTTCGGCGGGTCCGTCCGCCCGCAGCTGTTCGATACAAGCGAACCAGGACTCGGCGGTTTCGCGCGCCTCTTCCGGACAGGCATAGTCGGGTTCGACTGCTTTTTGCTCGGAGACCGCCGTCAACGAAGCAATCGGCGAATCTTCCTCGGCGCGCACCGTATCGGCAGTTTTGTGCAAAGCAATCGGCGCCTGATTCGCGCCGGCCTGAACGCGAGCCATGTTTTCCGCGTCGCGCAGAACGGTCATGTCCCTGGGTGCAAACTGATCCATCGATACGTCGTTACGGGGCTCCGCGGCCGATGTGGCGTCCGGTACCGTCTGTGGCAGACGCGTGAACTCCAGCACAATGGCCAGGCTCAAGGCGATCGTCGCGGCCCAGGCAACCGGCCTGGTCCATGCGCGGGTCAGCGCATAGCGACTGCGCCCGACTTTGGCTGCCCCCCGCAATACCCTGTCATTCAGGCGGTCGGGTACCCGCTCGTTGGCCAACGCCCTGTAGGTGTCCCTGACGAGCCGGTCGCGGTCCTCGTTCTTGCGCTCGATGGTCATCGTCGTTCCTCGTGCTCATTGATTGCCGCGCGCAGCTTCCTGTTGGCGTAGCGAAGGCGACTCTTTGTGGTTTCACGATTGCTGTTCGTAACCTGGGCAATCTGGTCAAGGGTCAGGCCGGCTTCCTCATGTAGCAAAAAAGCATCCCGCTGTTCGTCCGGAAGATCGAGCAGCGCCGCGGACAGGCGCTCTTTTGCGAGACTGTGCTCGGTCAGTGCCTCAGGGAGTTCGCCGGGGTGAGCGTGCAGCTCTGCGTCCAGCTCGGCAAGGTTTGCATGGCGCTTATTGCGGCGCAGGTGGTCAATAAAGCAGTTGCGCGCGACGCGATACAAGAAAGTGTTGAATTTGGCCGTCGGACGGTAGGAGGCTCGTGCCTTGATAATCTTGCCCCAGACGTCCTGGAAAACATCCTCAGCGGCGTCTCTGTGGCGGCATAATCGCAGTAAATAACGGAATAGCGGATCGTTATGGCGCCGATACAGGGTTTCGAAAGCGGCCACGTCGCCGTCCTGATATCGCAGCATCAGCGCGCAATCGTCCGGTATATGCTCCATGGCCGGAGCATAGGCGAGCGCCGCTCCGCTGCAAAGAGCCATCGAGGGTCCCGATACTGAATCTGCGCTGACCGTCATGAGAATCCCGTTGTCCTGTCCTTAAGTAACGCGGTCTGGACGTCATTCGGGTTCAAAAAAGGCCACAAAAGGCTTGCAATCCGATTTCTTAGTGTTATAGTCAACTATAACACCAATTCACCAAGAGCCATAAAAAAGAGCCGGGAGTGCCCCGGGAGACGGAAAAATGCTGAAGACATTGCCTTATTTGAACGAAATCGTAAGCCTCAGCGTCATGTTGTTAATGATTGTCGCGTTGGTTGCTGGACAAGCGGATGCAAGAATCCATGAGCAGGCTCGTCATGATGCGGCGGCAAGAACAGACCTCACAGACAAGACGGATATGCCATTCAAGGCGATCATCAAGGCCCATATTGATGGCCAGCCGCTGACCATCTCGATCGATGCAGAAGCCGTATTGAGGCCCCTTCATGTCGACGTTGAGTGACGTCAGGGACGCATGTTGGCGCCGCTGTCTTCAACAGAGCCGACGGGAACTTGAGCGCGACAGCGCACTTTAGAAACCAGGAACCGAGTATCAATGGACCCGAATTGGAATGAAGACCAACCGATTTATCGTCAGCTGCGCGACCGCGTGGTAGCGATGATTCTCGAAGGCGTCCTCACGGATGGCGATGCACTGCCGTCAGTGCGAAACGTCGCCGCCGAGTATCGACTGAACCCGCTGACGGTTCTGAAGGGCTACCAGGAGCTCGTCGACGAGGGATTGGTGGAGAAGAAGCGCGGTCGCGGCATGTTTGTGAATGAAGGTGCACGGACGGATTTGTTGAAGGCCGAACGGCAACGGTTCCTCGATAAAGAATGGCCCAAAGTACTGGCGACCATCCACAGGTTGGGACTGCAAGAGGACGAGCTGCTGAAATCAGCAAACGTGAAGGAAGAGGCAGGAGGAGAGCATGACTAGCCTGGTCAGTGCCCGCGGAGTGTCGAAACACTTTGGCGCGGTCCGAGCTGTTGACGACGTCAGCTTCGACATAGAAGAAGGGAAGATACTCGGCCTGATCGGCCCCAATGGCGCGGGCAAAACGACCCTGCTGAAAGCCCTGCTTGGCCTGACGGATTGCCAGGGTGACCTCTCGGTGCTGGGCCTTGACCCGTTCAGGCAACGCAAGGAATTATTGAAGAACATCTGCTTTATTGCGGATGTTGCCGTTTTGCCCCGCTGGATACGAGTCACTCAGCTGCTTGACTTCGTCGAGTCCGTGCATCCGAATTTTTCGCGTAAGCGTGCCGAAGGGTTCCTTGGTCAAACCAATGTGCGATCGGATGCCAAGGTTCGCGAACTGTCCAAGGGCATGGTGACGCAATTACATTTGTCAATCATCATGGCGATCGACGCCAAGCTACTTGTCCTGGACGAGCCGACGCTAGGGCTCGATATTCTTTTTCGAAAGGAATTCTATTCCAATTTGTTGAACGACTATTTCGACGAAGAGCGCACCATTTTGATCACGACGCACCAGGTCGAGGAAATCGAAAATTTGCTGACAGACATCATGTTTATCAATGAAGGCAAGATTCTGCTCGACTCGCCGATGGAGTCGCTTGCCGATACGTATGTCGAACTGATGACATCCGGTGATGACGCGACGGCGGCGAGGGGACTTGGTCCGATCGCCGAGCATGAGATGTTTGGTAAGAGCGTTTTTCTGTTTGAAGGTGTCAGCCGCGAGAATCTCCAGGGCCTGGGCGAACTTCGCACGCCTCCTGTAGCGGATCTGTTTGTCGCCAAGGTAAAAGGGGCACGCAAATGATGATTAATCAGCTGGCACTGTTGAAGCGCGAAGTCTGGGAGCATCGTTCGATCTACGTGACGCCTTTGGCGGTCGCCAGCATCGTAACGCTCGGTACCCTTGCGATGTTGATGTTCGCAGGCGGCTTCGCGAAAGAGCTCGACGTCGCGATTTTTGGTGCGACCAACATAGCAGGCGATGCCGAGCGAAGAGTGGCGCTGACGGGGTTTTTTGTCGGCACATCCTGGGTCTTCCTGTTGGCGGCGATGGTGCTCACGATCTTCTACACGCTGGACTGTCTGTATGCGGAGCGCAAAGACAAGAGCATCCTGTTCTGGCGCTCGTTGCCAATTACGGATGCTGAAGCGGTGGTGTCAAAACTCGCTACAGCGATCGTAGTGATTCCACTGGTAACCGTCGTCGCTATCATTGCGACACATATCGTAAACCTGGTCGTGACGAGCATCTGGGTCATCGCCAAAGGCGCCGATGCGGGTCATCTCATCTGGGGCTCGGTGCCATTGCTGGATAACTGGCTCGCCGCACTCATCGTTACACTGGCCAGCGCCATCTGGATGTCACCCTTTGTTGGCTGGTTCCTGTTCGTATCGGCATTCACCAAGCGCTCGCCACTGCTCATGGCATTCATGCCGCTCGTACTGATTCCACTGCTCGAGTTGATTTTTCTCAGGTCGACCGTCTTTGCTGAGGCCGTATTTACTCGCAGAGGCATGATTCCGCTTTTCCGCGGCATGGACATGGAGGGCTTTTTTGATGAAGAAAGCCTGCATGTCAACGAAGAAATCGTGAGTTTGCTGGCGCACCTCGACGTAGTGCAGTTCCTGACGAGCCCGTCAATGTGGGCTGGCCTCGTGGTCTGTGCGCTTTTTGTGACCGCGGCAATCTACGTACGCCGTTATCGCGACGAAAGCTAAGGCCGACTCTCCGATCGGCGCACCTCGCTCCCCGGTTTGCTGCGAATTTTGAATTTTCGCAGCTTGCCGCGGAACTGATGATAACTGAGGCCGAGAAGGTCGGCTGCCAGGCGCTGGTTGAACCGGGACTTCTCCAATGCGGCCTGTAGCAGGCCGATCTCGGTGTCGACGAGTCGCTGGCCCAGGTCGGTCGGCAACAACGGGCTTCGCTTGGTCTGTGGCAACTTGATCTCTTTCCTGGAATCCTCTGCCAGCTTGAAGGGGGAATCGAAGGGGTCCAACGCAATCCTCGTGATCGGTTGTATCGGATCCCGCGAGCGATACACGGTTCGTTCGATCGTGTTCTTCAATTCACGCACGTTACCGGGCCAGCGATTTCGCAACAGCGCCGATGACGCGCGTGGGCTGAAGCCAGGAAAGAAACTCCACTTCAGTTCGCTCGCCATATTGATTGCAAACGCGTTTGCAAGCGGCAGGATATCCTCGACTCTCTCGCGCAATGGAGGAACCGTGATCACATCGAATGCCAGGCGATCGAGCAGGTCTTTGCGAAATTGTGCCTCGACGGCCAGCCGTTGCAGGTCGGCATTCGTGGAACCAACGATGCGGACGTCGACTGTCAGGGTGTCACTTCCGCCGACCCGCTGTACCTCCCCGTACTCGATGGTTCGCAGGATTTTTTCCTGCATACGCAACGAAATGCTGGCGAGTTCATCGAGTATCAACGTGCCACCGTCCGCGCGCTCAAAGTGTCCGATATGCGTCTTGGCTGCGCCCGTAAAGGCGCCTGCCTCGTGGCCAAACAGCTCGGATTCCAGGATGGTCTCGGTCAGGGCCGCGCAATTCACCTTGACGACCCGCTGCTCCCACCGGTCAGACAGAAAATGCAGCCGGGATGCGATCAGTTCCTTGCCTGTGCCCCGTTCGCCGACCACGAGAACCGGTTTCGAAAGCGGTGCCGCCCTCGACACATGTTCGAGCATTTCGAGGAACGCGGGCGCCTCACCGATGATCTGTTGGGATTGCGGTCTGGCCGACATTAGCCAATTAGGCCATAAAATGGTCGAAAAGACGAATAGTTAGCAAAGTTAACCATTTTTTGTGGTTAGTGCGGCACTCGTATTTTTGAGTTTTTTAATGTAAATCAATAAGTTATGGGTTTCCTCCGGAGTTGGCACAGAAGATGCAAAAGGTATAAGCAGGATTCACCGAAAAAGAGGAAACACTCATGGGCATATTCACGAGATTCAGTGACATCGTGAACTCCAATATCAACGCGATACTCGACAAAGCCGAGGATCCGGAGAAGATCGTGCGGTTGATGATCCAGGAGATGGAGGACACGCTGGTCGAAGTCAGGTCGGCTGCTGCGCGGTCGATTGCCGACAAGAAGGATCTAAACCGGAAGATCGAAGCACTGGACCGCGAGCAACGTGACTGGAGCGACAAGGCGGAGCTGGCGATGCGCAAGGGTCGTGAAGACCTTGCGAAGGCCGCGCTTGTCGAAAAGTCCAGGGTATCGGGCGGTGTCGAAGTATTGAAAGAAGATTACCTCGCAGTCGATGAGGGTCTGGCGAAGCTCAATGAGGACATTGCACGCCTGGAGAACAAGCTCGAAGACGCCAAGACGCGTCAGAAGGCGTTGCTGGCGCGCCACAAAACGGCCAATAGTCGGTTGGCGGCGCGAAAGAAGATTCATGACTACAAGATCGAGGATGCGATGGTTCGATTCGAGGCGTACACGCGGCGCATCGATGATGTCGAGGGTCGAGTCGAGGCCTATGACCTCGGACTGCCGAAGGATCTGAATCATGAATTCGCCGGCCTCGAAGCGGAGGAATCTGTGAAGAAGGAGCTTGATGCTCTGAAAGAACGCGTTGCGGCTGAACAGAATCGACGTGCAGAGACTGAGTAAAAGAACTCTTTGAGAGGAGCAAAGAATGAGTCGGGAGACCTGGGACATGGACTACGGTGTACTGCGGGGTTTCTATCGGGACCGTGAAAACGGCTGGGTATTCGGTGTTTGCGCAGGCATCGCCGACCGCTTCAATTTTCGTTTGGGCACCGTGAGAATAATCGCAGTAGTCAGTCTGTTGTTGTTCTTTTGGCCGACTGTGGCCATATACCTCGGGGCTACTTTCCTGATTCGCGAGAAACCACTAGTGTATTCAGGGCGAAGAGCCGAAAATGAATTCTGGCGAACTTACCGCAGCGACTATTGGAGACGCTCATGAATACCTATAGCGAAACCGGCGGGCGTCGCCTGTATCGAGATGCGGATCGAGCAATACTGGGTGGCGTCTGTGCAGGACTGGCGGGCTACTTCGGGCTGAATCTGAAGGTCACCCGTTTCCTGGCGTTCATCACGTTCCTGATGGCCATGCCTGTGGCCGTGATTGGCTACCTTGCCGGCGTTTTTCTTATTCCGGCAGAGTCACGACGCGACTACGAGTACGAGACCGTGATCGAGACTCGATGCTGCTGGGGACTTGGACGGGGCAGGCGAGCCGCACGATCGCGGAAGGCAAGAGAGTCGCGATCGCACAGGGACAGACAGCCCGTTGCGGCGCCGGCGGCTCCGTCGGTGAGTGATATTCGAGAACGCTATAAGACGATGGACAAGCGTCTCGCAGAATTGGAGAAACAGGTAACCTCCCCGCGCTTTCAGCTGGAACAGGAATTTCGAAAGCTTTGAATAACAGACACAGCAAAGGGAGTCGTCAATGAACACATTGTTTTACGTCGTTTGCATTGTCGCCATCGTATTTACGGCGGATACCATTCAAAAGTATCTGAAGATCAAGAACGCAGAAAAAAAGGAGTCTGACCCCGAGCTCGAGGAAACGCTCGCCCAGATTGAGAGGATGGAGGAGCGAATAAAGGTTCTCGAGCGCATAATCACCGAGAACAAATACGATCTGGATCGGGAGATCAACAACCTCAAGTAATTTGAGCCTCTCGCACCGACCGTAAACGAAAAACGCCCGTCTTTTGACGGGCGTTTTTCATCATGCAGAATGAGTATGTCGTGCTTACTGATTACGCTCCTTGTAAGCTCGAACCTGTATGTTGAACTGTTCAGCAATGAGGTTCATTTCCTCGACAGCGGCATTGTATTTCTTATTGAACATATCAATTCGCTGTTGTTTCGCGGCCTCATCGACCTCATCGGTTGCGGCCACAGTCTCTTGCTCGGCTGCTTCGATGCAGGACAGGTATTCCTCCATGGCACCCATATACGATTTGATTTCGCGTTGACCGGCAATCATCTCTTCCTTCGTGGCAGTTGACCCGTCGGGAATGTCGGTGCGATGCGGATAGTCGCATGCGAACAGCGGCGATGCGGCGACCGTCATTATGCCGAGAATAATCAGTTTCGTAATCTTGTTCATTGAATCTACTTTGTTATGCCCGGAGAGTCTTGGCTCAATTCGGACGGGTTAATCAGCTTGGTGTAATTAGATCATGTTGCCGCTTCGGAGTGAAGTAAGCCGAAAAAGAAACTACAAAACAACGGCTTGCATTATCTATACCGTATTGTCGCGGCCTCAACCTGAACGCCAGGTGAACACGCCAATCAGGCGAACAGCGCTCGATGTGTATCGGTGCCGTCAGCCTGTGCGAGCAATAACTCGAGGTAGTTATCGGAGCTCATGGGGTCGCCAAAAAGCAGCCCCTGGACGTAGGTACAACCGATTGATTGCAGGAAATTCAGCTGCGCCTCGTCCTCGACACCTTCGGCGACGACATCCAGTTGCAGATTACGACCCATCTGAATGATCGTGTCGACAATCGTCGCGTCGTCCGGATTTGCCACGATGTTACGAACGAAGGATTTGTCGATCTTTAGTGTACTTATCGGGAATTGCTGCAATGCACTTAGTGAAGAATATCCCGTGCCGAAATCGTCGATGGCGAGGTTCAGACCGAGACCATAGAGCTGGTCCAGCAATTTTATTGTTCGTTCCGGGTTTTCCATCAGTGTCGTCTCGGTGATTTCCAACTCAAGTAACGTCGGTGACACCTCATGGCCGCGCAAGATCGCGTCGATACGATTGATAAAATTCATTTGCCGCAGCTGTTTTAGCGACATATTGACTGACACACGCCCGGGTGACGACACTGATCGTTGCCAGAATCGCAGGTCTTCACAGACTTTATCCAGGACCCATTCGCCAATCTCGATGATCAGGCTGGTTTCTTCCGCGATGGGAATAAAATCGGATGGCAGTACGAGGCCTCGCTCCGGCAGTTCCCATCGCACCAGTGCTTCGGCACCAAAAACCTCGCCAGTTTCGAGATTGTATTTTGGTTGGTAGTGCACGAGCAGTTCGTCACGCTCGAACGAGCGCTTCAGTTTACTCTTGGTCATTAGTCGGTCGACCGATGCCTCGTTCATCTTCGTTGCATAGAACGAGAAATCGTTGCCGCCATCTTTCTTTGCATGATATAGCGCGGCATCTGCGTTGCGAATCAGGTCAATAACGTTCGGCGCGTCTTTCGGGTAGTAGGCGATTCCCATACTGGCCGTCATGAATACTTCGTGTCCCTGCACGAAGAAAGGGTCAGCGAGGCGATCGAGCAGTGTCTTTGCAAGTTCACGGGTGGTTGCCCTGCCAGGACCCTTCGGCCCGAGATCATCGACCATGACGGCAAACTCATCGCCGGCGAGCCGGCCGATGATCGAGTGTTTGGGCAGTGCTGCGGTCAGTCGTTCCGCTACCGTCTCGAGGGTGGTGTCGCCGGCCAGATGCCCGAACGTATCGTTGATTTCCTTGAAGTGATCGACATCAATATAGAAAAGGCATAGCGGACGTCCTGCTTTGCGCGCACGGGCAATACCGCGTTGCAAAAGGTGCTGAAATTGCATTCGGTTCGGAATCTTCGTCAGGGCGTCAATCCGCGCCAGGTAACGAATCCTCTTTTCAGCGCGTCGTCGTTCCGTGATGTTCTGTGCCGCATAGATGCGGTTGAGGACGGAGCCGTCTTTATCGTCGATGACCGAGCAAGTGTATGAGACAGGAATTGACTCGCCGAACTTCGACTCAAAGGTCGATTCCCGCGGTAATCCGGACGGCTGATCTTCCGCCAGCGAGCGGCTCTTGTTGCTGTCAATGATGAAATCGATGTTTGAGTCCAGCAACTCGTCTTCGTCGTAGCCGAGAAGGTGCTTCGTCGCTGTATTGATGCGCTGAATACTGCCATCGGCTCCAGTGACGATAATTGCCTCGTTCATTCCTGACAGAATATTGTCGACGTAGTCCCTGGAGAGCGTGGTCTTGCGCAGCTTGTCCCGCATGTCATTGAACACGGCCGCAAGCTCGCCGAGGTCGTCACCCCTGGTTTCGGGCAAGGGTTCGCCAAAGTCGGCATCACGAAATTTCTCGGCCTGCAATTTCAGTTGTTCAACACGCCGCGACTGGCTGCGGAGCATCAACCAGATCGCGCTGCCGCACAAGACCAATACGATCAGCGTGCCACCCACGATCCAGTAGTAACTGGACACTCGACTCTGCACTTCACTCGCGGAAAGCTGTTCGGCAAAGGCGTCGTATTCGGCTCGCAGTTCGTCCAGGAGGAACGCACCGGTCAGGTATCCGAGATCCTCGTCGTCGTTGATGACCGGGTACGAAATGACGAGTCGCTCCGCCAGCCAGGTTGTTGCGCCCAGATCATTGTCTGTGGCCGGCAAACTCCCACTGTCAATAGTCTGCCCTGAATGGTCCGTGAAGCGAATGCCCGCCAGACTCCTGTCGGCACTGAGCGCGCGCTCCAACGCGAGCCGTATTTCGTCCATGTCGCCGCCGGCGGGCAGGGCGTCAGTCACGATATGGATTCTTGATCGTGCACGGCGCTCAAAACTGTCTTGCGTGAATGCGTAGTGCTGCTCGGAGCTCGTCGTCACAATGCGGTTCGCAAGCCAGCGACTCTGCCCAAAGAACATGGCCAACATAACGACCGCGGCGGTGACGCCAAGCGTCACTGCCAGCACCCATAATCGTGGAAGTTTGGTGCCGATCATATTTTGGTTTTTGTACGGCCAATTACAGGCATCAGTGTACCATCCGGCCGGAGACGGCGAGATATTTTCCCGCCTGGTCAAATTGATGGATTTGGCGCGGTGAGCCCCGGTACTGGCGTGCTCAGCATGCCGGTCGGAGCCGATCAGCCGCCATTCTTGCGTTTTTCGACGAAGCTGACAGGATCGGCCTGCCCGGATGTGGACATCGTGCCGTCAACGACGGCGCCTTCGGCGACGGCAATAGCCTCGCCGGTGACAGTCCCGACGATCCTGGCAGAGGCCGTGATTTCTATCCGGCTGACGGCGACAATGTCACCTTCGACACGACCGGAAACGATTACCGAATCCGCTTTGATCATGCCCTGCCAAATACCGTCTTGTGCGAGGGTAACGCTGCCGGCGATGTCGCAGTCACCGTCGATCTCACCATTAATCAAGAAATCGCCTTTGCCTCGGATCGATCCGGTGATCGTGCAGCCTTCATTAATAAGTGTCGCCGTGCCCGACGAGCGGTCACGAAGTCGTCGTCGCTTCGATTGGTTCATTCCTGTTGCGCTCCCGGCCAGGTGATTCGCTGATAACGCCCGGAGAATATCGGCGAGTCGGCGCATTCTTCACGAGAATCCCTGTGAGAACAAGCCTTCAAGTCATTTGCCGGTCTCGTGATAACCATAGCCAATTGTTTCGATGGACACTAGAACACCGCCCTCAAAGACAAGCCGTTGCATGAATTTGCGTGGGCCGAAGTTGTAGACGTACTCGGTAACGACAACTTCCTGTGTGTAGTGGCCATAACCCGGAGAATATTCTGACGAAATGCCGCCCGACAGCCTGCGGCGATAAGGCGTCTCGATGTAGCGTACGGCATAGCCAAGATGGCGAATAGTGGTAGGTTCGCCACAAGCTCTAAGTACCTGTTGCTCGTGCATATTCTTGATAACGATCTTGTTGCCGCAACGGAACGCATGTGCAGGTGAAACAGCGATCAGGAGCAACAACAGCATCACAATTCCCGACGTGATTCGACGCGATTTGATCATGTTGATCGTGTTCATGTTCTGACTCCGATCGCGCTGTTATACATAAGAACAGAGGATATCAAATGCGCAGCGCCGTAGACGATTGGCGCCGGAAATAATTGGCAATGGCATGGTCTTTGAAAGGGATTTGGTACCGGTTGGACGCGGATGCCACGCTTATGGTAAAACATCGTGCGAGCGAAGCCCGGCAATCAATAGCCAATGGACAATCAGTGAAGCAGCAGTTTGAAAAGCGTTTGGCAATGATCGCTGCTGCGAGCGGCGATGCTTTGCACGGCGGGCTTAAAGGAATCGAGAAGGAGTCGCTCAGGATCAGCAGCGACGGCTTTCTATCCACGAGATCGCACCCGTCTGCACTGGGCTCTGCGTTGACAAATCGTTACATCACAACGGACTTCTCGGAGGCACTGCTGGAGTTCGTAACGCCGGCATTCACGACGACATGGGAGGCGTTGCAATGCGTTTGCGACATCCACCAGTTTACGTATTCGCATCTCGACGACGAAATGCTCTGGTCGGCAAGCATGCCGTGCTCGATCCCCGACGATGATGGAATTCCGCTAGCGTACTTCGGGACGTCAAATGTCGGGCGCATGAAAACGATATATCGTCGTGGACTGGGTCATCGGTATGGGCGACAGATGCAGGTAATTGCAGGCGTGCATTTCAATTATTCCGTGCCGCCCGACTTCTGGCCCTTATATCAGCAGGTTCTTGGCAGCGAAAAGGATGCGGATGAATTCAGGTCAGAACAATACCTGAAGCTCATTAGAAATTTCCGGCGCATGGGCTGGCTCGTTCTCTATCTGTTTGGAGCCTCCCCTGCGTTGTGCAAATCGTTTGTCGCTGGCGCATCGGCGAAGCTGAAATCCCTGAACGCCGATACCTACTTCGAACCATACGGCACATCATTACGCATGAGCGACCTTGGCTATAGCAACCAGAATCAGTCGCGCATCAATATCTCCCTGAACAGCCTTGAGAAGTATGTTGACGATTTGAGCGAGGCGATTTGTACGCCCGAGCCATCCTACGAGGCGATCGGTGTCAAAGTTGATGGACGGTATAAGCAACTGAATGCCAACCTTCTGCAGATCGAAAACGAATTCTATTCGCCTGTCCGCCCAAAACGCGTCACCAGGTCCGGCGAGCAACCGACAGCCGCTTTGCGTCGTGAAGGCATCGAGTATGTAGAGATTCGCTCTCTGGATATCAATCCCTTTGATCCAGCGGGCATCAATCAAAATACGATGCGTTTCGTCGAAGCCTTCCTGATCTACTGCCTGCTTGAAGATAGTCCGGAGCTGGACGATGCGAGTCTGCATGAGATAAGTCGAAACCACGCCGGCATGGCGAAGCATGGGCGTGCGCCCGATTTTCGGCTGCTGCGGGATGGGGAGGCTGTGACAGTGCAGGCTTGGGCGCGTGAGATCCTGTCCAATGTTGTTGCCGTAGCCGAGGAGATCGATTGCTGCGAAGAAAATCAAAGCTACGTCGGTGCGGTTCGGCTCATGCAAGAACTCGTCGATAATCCTCATGAGACTCCGTCGGCGCGCGTGTTGGCGGACCTTGATGAAACACAGAGCAGTTTCTTTGAGTATGCTCTCGAGCTGTCAAAGAGCCACTGCCAGTATTTTGAATCGATTACTCCGCTGGAAGAAGCTCGTTACGTCACTTTTGAGAAAGAGGCGGCGGATTCGCTGCGGCGCCAGCAGGAGATCGAGGCCGGGGATGACATCAGCCTGGACGAATATCTTCAGCAGTATTTTTCCAACTGCTGATCAAAAAGGCAGGGGTGCCCCATGTCGAAACGCGTATTCGCGATGCAATACCTGCAGCCGTGCGGTCATCGGTCCTGTCTTGCCATCGCCGATCTGCCGACCATCGGCCTCCAGCACAGGCGTTAGCTCACCCATCGTACCGCTCGTGAATACCTCGTCCGCCGTGTACAACTCGGTGAGCGACAAATTTCGCTCCACTGTTGCAATGTCCTGTTCATTGCAGATCTTGAGAATCATCTTTCGCGTCAGGCCGGGCAAACAACTGTCAGCGTGAGGCGTCAACACGGTTCCTTCGTGCACGAGGAACAGGTTGGTGTCGTTCGTTTCTGATACGAAGCCATTGATGTCCAGCATGATCGCGGCGTCGACGTCAGCGACATTTGCTTCGATTGAGGCCAGGATATTGTTCAGCAGATTATTATGATGAATCTTGGAATCGAGGCATGCAGGCGTGTTGCGCCGGGTCGATGCCGTGATAACGCGAATGCCATCGTCCGAATAAACGGGCGGTTTCCATTCCGCGAGTACGATCAGGGTACAGCCCGACTGATTGAAGCGCGGATTCATTCCCGAAGTGACTTTTTCGCCCCGCGTCAACGTCAGCCTGATGTGCGCATTGTCCCGCATGCCATTCGCCTCGAGCGTTTTGAACAGAGCGGTGCGAATCTCGTCCGAAGAAGGCACATCGGCGAACGCCAGGCTCTTCGCCGAGTTCTGCAGGCGCTGCAAATGACCGTCCAGCTCCGCAATGCGGCCGTTGTAAACGCGTAGTCCCTCCCAAACGGCATCGCCGCCTTGTACGACACTGTCGAATACCGATACACAGGCTTCCGCACGTGGTTTGAGTTGCCCGTTGATGCTAACCAGAATGTCGGCATTACGTGGGTCTGGATGGTTCACTGGCGTGCACTCCGTTCAAGTCGTATCGCCGATGATCGCGTTGGCGTAAAGTTTGTCATACCAGGGCTCGCACTCATCCAGCAGCCCCTGCAGCTCTTTCGGAAAACCGTCTTTCGGCCGGTAAGGCGCAAATCCCGTGCTCTCGTGGACCGCATGGTACCAATACTGCGCCCATATGCCGTCTTCAGCGCGTGGCCCGGCTCTCCAGCGGAGCATGCCGGGATCGAAGGACAGTCCCAGGTGTTCGCAAAGTTGGGTCAGAATCCCGGCCGGGTCCAGCAGCAGCTCGCGTGAATCCAGTATTGCAGGTGCCTGGCCCGATTCGCAGAGATCGCTGTACAGTTCCCATTGTCGTTTCAGGCCGGTGTCTGCCAGCTGGGCGTCAGGAAGCTGGATTGTCAGAGACGGCAACATTTCGTGCGGATTCCTGATCAGGAAAATGTTGCTCGTATCCCTGAGAAAACCAAGATCGAGCTCGACAAGGTGATGAGCCATGTGTTTTTGAAACTGACGAATCGAGGGATCCCGCCTTTGTTTCGCGAGAAGTTCCCGCATTACGGTGGCTCCGTCGCAGTTCATGGCGGCGAGGATCTCGTCGCGCCCAGGATGGTCCGCGCCGCTGACCCGCAGGTAGTGACCGTACAGCGGCTCGTCGATGACACGCACATCGCGCCGTTGCGCGAAGCTGTACATTAACGCCGTAGACACATTGCGCGGGCCGGACCACAAGCAAATCGGCGTTGTCATTGTCTGTCGCTCCCCACTCTTCATCTCGCAGGAGGGCGGATTGTAACGGCCGGGCGCACGGGGAGGGAAGCCGGGTTGCGGCCTCGAGAGGCCCGATCAAGGCAATCGCGACTTCGTTGTTGTGCACTCTGTCACAAAAAACGCCTGATCGGGTTTGATGGTCGGCGCAATTTAACTAAACTCGCCGTATCCGTCTGATTTGGCTGGCATATCGTTGCCAGGTGGAACCGTTTTGCTGAAGACCTTCATTATCGGAATAGTACTTGGAATCGCGGCCGCCGCCGCTGCTCTGTATGCGTATCCCGTGGTGGACCAGCATCGTGAGGCATCGATCGTCTCTGTTGCGCCGAATGGGAGGAATAGCGAATCATTTCATGTCGACGTGCCAATGGACCGCATCCTGACAGGCGCGCCCGGTCAACAACAAGCGCTTCCACCAGGAATGGAGTGGCCTGTCGATCCGGTACTCCACGGTGTGCGCGTCGAACTGTTCAAGCTTCGTAACGCGCGCGATACCGTTGTCGGTGTTGCCGCCAGGACCGTCGCCGAGAGTGAACGACTTGACGTGATTGACTGGGTGCTGCATTTGCCGGCACGCGGATCGGTGTTTGCGAGCATACGGCCAGAGGCGCTGGAAGGTGGATTTCGACGCGGCGAGCTTCGTGCCGGTTCACGCGAATTTGCGACGCTAAAAGGATCCATCACAGAGCGCTGGGTGGCCGACACCAGTGGTAATGAGGATGCACCGGCGGGCCGCATCGAATTGACCGCGACTTATATTGGCGATCAGGAAGCACTCTGATGAAATACTTGATCGCTCTGATACTTGGCGCAACTGTCGGCGTGTTCATTCTGGTCACTGTCCTGATCTACAATCCGTTTCTCGCGCAGCGCGGTGTTTCGCCATTGTCTGTTTCCGATTCACAATTGATGTCGCTGAATTACTCGAGCGTACCTTCCGACGCCATCGTCTTCACGAATAACGGGGAATCGCAGTGGCAGCCACACCCTGAAAAGACGTTGCAATTGTGGGAGCCATCCATTCGCCTGAGCAGCGCGATGGCGACTGTATTGCGTGATGCGCGCGGCCAGACAGCGGGCATCGGCATAAAGTTTTCCTCGTCGTCGGAACGGACGCGATTGCTCAGTGGCGACGTTTTGTTCGATAGTGTCTGGTACCTGTACCTGCCCGACCGCGGCAGCCTATTCGTCGAGCAATCCGAGAACTACTGGACTTTCATTCGGGAGGTTGTCATTCCGGCCTATCGGAGTTCAGCGAACAGTTGGAAAGGAAGCTGGCTGGGCGATCTCACGGCCGGGCCTGGTGCACTGGGGACCGCTACCGTTACGGCTGGAATCGGACCGCTACAGGGCATCAAGATGCAAGGAGTCGAGTCTTTATCGGCCAAGGCGTATTCAGTCGAAAGCGGTCCGATTGCCGCCGAAGGGCGTCTGCTGATCGAAATGCTTGGTGCTGACGAGAATCCCGACGACGTGGCGATCGCCGAGTGACACAGGCGAGGCCGTCACACGTCGGTGGCCAGGTCTCGTAGCGAGACTTCCGGGTTGGCCAGATCGTCGACCGCAAATGTCGCGTGTGATGCGATCAATGCCTTGGATTGCACGAAATCTCTTGGCGCATTGACGGCATCGACGGCGATAAGCCGATCGTCTCTAAGGTACAGGCAGGCGAACGATCGTTCCGCCGGATTGCCTCGAATCACCACGTCGTCGTAACCCTCTGACAAGCCTGCAATCTGCAGTTTCAGGTCGTATTGATCCGACCAGAACCAGGGTACGTCAGAATAATGCGACACCTTGCCACAGAGGTTGCCGGCGGCGGTCTTTGCCTGTTCCAGCGCATTATTGACGGACTCAAGACGTATTTGCCGCCCGTAGATGTTGCTCGGATGCGAGGTGCAATCGCCGACGGCGTAAATATCCTTGTCACTGGTCTGGCATCGATCGTCGACCACGATGCCGTTGCCAACATCAAGGCCGGCCTGCGCCGCCATTTCCGTGTTGGGAAGAATTCCAATACCGACAACTACGAAATCGGCGGGAATTTCTTTGCCGTCACCGATTTCCACAGCCTTGACCCGCTTTTTGCCCCGCAAAGCCGTGACGTTTGTTGAGAGCCTCAACTTGACGCCATGGTTTGTGTGTTCAATCTGATAAAAATCGGAAATCTCTGGTGACACTACGCGGCTCATGACTCGATCGGCCATTTCAACCACCGTAACATCGAGACCCAATCCGCAAGCCACAGCGGCAACTTCCAGGCCGATATAGCCGGCGCCAATGATCACCATCTGTCGTCCGGCGGCGAACTCGGCGCGAATGCCTTCGACATCGGTAATACTGCGCAAATAGTGTACGTGCTCGAGATCTGCACCCTCCACGGGCAAGGTCCTTGCTCGCGATCCCAGCGCCAGGACGAGCTTGTCGTAGCGGATGTCGTCGCCGTCTTCGACCTGCAGGGTTTTCGCGTTACGATCAATCGCCGAGATCGCCGTTTGCAGGCGCAACTCGATCTGCGGGTCATCGTAAAAGCTCTCCGGCTTTACGTAGAGACGCTCAACAGCCATCTTGCCGGCAAGAAATTTCTTTGAAAGCGGCGGCCTTTGATAAGGCAGGTAGCGCTCGTCCCCGACGAGAACGATTCGCCCCTTGAACTTGTGTTGACGCAATGTGGCAATTACCTGGCCGGCTGCGTGGCCAGCGCCTGCGATCACAATTTTTTCCGTCACGTCAGAGACTCCTCGACTGCTTCTTCTTGTTGTTTGTGCATCTGACTATCATCACACGGGTGACAACGGCCAGAGGATGGGCAACAGCACCATCACGGTTATGAAGACCACAATGGTCAGCGGCACACCGACCTTCAGGTAGTCGACGAATCGGTATCCACCGGGGCCCATGACGAGGATATTGGCCGGGTGCGAGATCGGGCTCGTGAAGCTCGCGGAAGCGGCCATGGCGACGGCCATCATCGCCGTTTCCGGAGACAGGCCCATGTCCGACATCGCCGACAGCACGATCGGAGACATCAGGACGACGAGCGCCGCCGTCGGAATAATCATCGTCGCCATTGCGGTCAGGATGTAGAGTCCCATGATCACCGGCCAGGGACCGGCTTCGCCCAGCAGGTCCATGACCTGCCCGGCCAGGAACGTGGCGGCTCCTGTGTCCTGCATCGCCGTGCCCAGTGGCAGCATCCCCGCGATCAGGAATATCGCTCGCCAGTCAATCGATCGATAGGCCTGTTCCATGTTCAGGCAACCGGTCAGCACCATGATCGTGCCGCCAATAACGGCTGAAATCGAGATTGGTGCGTAGCCCAACATTACAGTGACAACGACGCCAAGCATGATGGCCGCCGCCAATGGCGCCCGTCGCGTATCCGGTGGCTCCTGCCCCAGCGGTGTCAGGATCAGAAAGTCCGAATCCGACGACAATAACTGCAATCGGTCGCGGGGCCCTAGCAGCAACAAGGCATCGCCAATCTGCAGGCGTTCGTCGGCGAGGTCGGTACCGACGGTTTCACCTTCCCGCCAGATGCCTGCCAGTTCGATGCCATAACGCTCGCGGAAGTTGAGTTCGCCGACCGATCTGCCGGCAAGCGAACTGCGTGGGTCGAGCGTGGCGTCCATCAGAGTCAGGCGTTCCGACTCGAATGCCGAGACGTTTGCCGGCACTTTGGTGTCGATTTCCAGCTCCTGTAAGCCACGCAGTACATCGAGATCGTTGTGTTGTCCCTCGATAAGAAGCAGGTCGCCACCGAGCAATACCTCATCGCCACGCGGCATGACCTTGAGTTCTCCATCGCGAAACACGGCGAGCACGCGAAAGTCGAATACGTCGGCAAGGCGGCTCTTTTTGAGGGTCTCTTCAACGAGACCGCTGTGTTTTGGCAATCTCACGACGAACATACGTTCGTCGGCATAGTATTCCTCCGCCAACTGTTCCTGTGTAAAAATTTCAACTTCGCTGAAATCGGGGAATTTCTCGAGTTGTTCGATCGATTCGACCTCACCCTGCACGAGAACCTTGTCGTTGACCCTGATCGGAACGTAGGCGAGGTTGGTCAGACGATACGCGTCGCCGCGCATGATGCCGACGACCGCGACATCGAAGCGCGTTCGAAAAGCGGCATGTCGAACCAGTTCTGAAATCACGGGCGACCCATCGGCGATCGTAACCGATGCGTAAACCACCTTTGAGGCAACCATCGATTTGAGTACCGGTGCTTCGCGCTCGATAACGAGATCACTCCAGCGCCTGAGTTCTCGAAACTGGTCAAGGCGGCCCTGCACGAGGATCCCGTCACCGCCTCTTATGACGGTCTGCCGACCGGGCAGCGTTTCACTGCGACCGTTCCGGACCAGAGCCAGGATAATGAGGCCGGTCGATGCGCCGATGCGGCTCTGTGCCAGTGATTTGCCGACGAGGATCGAATCGTGTGGCACACGCATCACGAATGTGCGCTCCTGCAGCTTGTATCGTGATCGCAAGCTACGCTGGCTGACATGTTTGCCACGTTCGCCGCGTGTCCTTGGTAACAGGAAACGTCCGATCAAGGCGACGAATACCACGCCGATCACCATGACGGCGCCGCCCAGGGGTGTAAAATCAAACAGCTCGAACGGCGCGAGCCCGTTCTGGGTCATCGATTCGCTGATCAACAGGTTCGGCGGCGTGCCGATGAGCGTCATGAGGCCGCCCAGGAGGGTCGAATAGGCCAGCGGCATCAGCAGTCGGGACGCCGGAATTCGGGTTCGCCTGGCGACGCCAACGACGACCGGTAGCATCAGCGCCGCGACGCCGATGTTGTTCATAAAGGCGGACAAGACGGCGCCGGTGATCATGATCACGAGGATCATCGGGACTTCGCGCCGTCCACCCAGGCGCATCACCTGGCGGCCGATAATGTCAGCTATTCCGGTTCGCGTCAGACCTTCGCTCAGAATGAACATGGCCCAGACCGTAATCACCGCACTATTGCTGAAACCGGCGAAGGCTTCGGAGGAATCAACAAGACCCGTAACCGCGAGTGCGCCGAGCACCAGCAATGCCACGAGGTCCATACGAATGATCTCGCTGATAAAAAGAACCAGCGAAATTGCCAGGATTCCAAGGACCAGTGCGATCTCGAAGGTCATTAAATCAATCGTCAGGTGGGTCGCAATATTGCTTGTGCGTATGCAACACGTTTATACACGACCTGACACACAAAAGCGTAGCGCGGAAGTAGCCATGGCAAATTTCATCCGTGTATCAGGTGGCCATGTTATGCAAGTATAGAGGCATGCCTGATAGTGAAACTTATCAGCCCAGGGTGCCACGCGCCACGCGCGATATCTCTGTTCGTGGAATCGAATACTGCCTGTACGAGTGGGGTAATCCGGATTCGCCGTTGCTCATTTATTTGCACGGTTGGGCCGACACCGGATCGACATTTCAATTCGTGGTGGACAGGCTGTCCGCTGATTGGCATGTCGTGGCGCCGGATTGGCGCGGCTTCGGGCGATCTTCCTGTGACTGTACGAGCTACTGGTTTCCCGATTACCTGGCTGATCTGCATGCATTTCTGGATATTTACTCGAGGGACCGACCCGCCAGGCTTATCGGTCACAGCATGGGTGCCAACATAGCGTCCCTGTATGCGGGGTCGCTGCCGGAGCGAGTACAGGCGTTCGTCAATATTGAAGGATTCGGTCTCCCCGATTCAAATCCCGACGATGCACCGGGACGCTATCGTCGCTGGATCGAGTCGGCGTTGACGGGAACGAGCTTCTCCGAGTACCGGAATCTCGAGGCATTGGCCGAACGCATCGAAAAACGCCATCCGCGGATGAAGAGGTCCGAGGCATCGTTCATCGCCCGTGAATGGGCCGTGGAGGGGGCGGATGGCGTGGCCCGATTGCGTGCGGATCCACGCCATAAACTGCCAAACCCCGTCCTCTATCGACGTGCCGAGGCGGAAGCTTGTTGGCGGGCCGTAACGGCCAGGACATTGCTGGTAGTGGGTGGTAATAGCGCGTTCGAGCATGAATTCGGCCAAAGGGCGGCATTGACGTATGCGAGCGCTGAAAGCATCACCATCGAAGACGCCGGTCACATGCTGCATTTCGAGGCACCGGGCGCCCTGGCTCGGGCAATAGAAAAATTTATGCTGACAACCTTGTAAATACATCCAGTACTGTATAAAAATACAGACTTTTGGAGGGTAGTCGTGCAACAGGCCCTGCAGGAGTTCGATCACCTGGGTAGGCTGAATAAGGCGCAGCGGAGCGCGGCGGAGTACGGCGAGCCTGTGGCCAAACGAGGTTTTCGTGCGGGCCCGCTGCTGGTCATTGCGGGCGCGGGCACCGGAAAGACATTGACGCTGGCACATCGCGTGGCCCACCTCGTGATATCGGGTGTCAGCCCTGAGCGCATACTCTTGCTGACGTTCACGCGGCGGGCAGCCCAGGAGATGACGCGTCGCGTCGAATTGATCGTTCGGGCATCCACTAAAGAATTGAAGTCACGGCCCTTACCGGCTGGTGGGTTGCCGTGGTCGGGCACGTTTCACTCAATCGCAAACCGCTTGTTGCGCCGTTACGCCCACAATCTGGGACTGGACCCGGGTTTTTCCGTTCTCGATCGTGGCGATGCGGCCGACATCATGGACGTGGTGCGTCATGAGCAAAGACTGACGAGCGCACACCGACGATTTCCGAAAAAGGACACGTGCCTGGCGATTTATTCACGTTGCGTGAACACGCAGAAATCTCTGAACGAAACGCTGGATGAGTCCTATCCATGGTGTAGTGACTGGGTGGACGAGTTGACTGAATTGTTCAGGCACTACGTCCTTCGCAAGCAGCACAGTCAGGCGCTGGACTACGATGACTTGCTGCTTTACTGGAGTCACCTCGTGGCCGAGCAGGAATTTGCCGACGAGATCGGTTCGTGGTTCGACCACGTGCTCGTCGACGAGTACCAGGACACGAATCTCGTGCAGGCCGGGATCCTGAATGCTCTGAAACCTGATGGTGACGGGATGACAGTCGTTGGTGACGATGCGCAGTCGATTTACTCGTTTCGGGCGGCGGCCGTCGAGAATATTCTTGGCTTTCCCGATCAGTACATGCCGTCAGCGCAGGTTATTACGCTCGAGCAAAACTATCGCTCGACGCAACCCATACTGGATTGCGCGAACTGCCTGATTTCTGAGAGCGAAAGGCAGTATCGCAAGAATCTTTTTTCGGATCGCAGGGAGGGCGGCAAGCCCGGGTACGTTACGGTCGAGGATGGTGATGCCGAAGCCGAGTACGTGGTGACTGAAATACTCAAGAACCGCGAAAAGGGAATGGAGCTCAAGGACCAGGCCGTGCTATTTCGTGGATCACATCACAGCGATCGCCTGGAGCTTGAACTCGTACGTCGTAACATACCGTATGTGAAGTACGGTGGGCTCAAGTTCCTGGAGGCAGCGCATGTGAAGGACCTGCTGTCGGTTTTGAAGTGGGCAGAGAATCCAAAGAACGAAGTTGCGGCGTTCCGCGTGTTGAAGTTGCTTCCGGGCATGGGGCCGGCGAACGCCTCGCGTTGTTTTCAACACATGGCCATTGCGGACCACTCGTTTTCCTCGCTGCGCCTATTCCGTCCCCCGGCCGCCGCCGCATCGAATTGGCCGGCTTTTTGCGACATGCTCGACGCTTTGTCCGGCGCGGATTTTGACGACAATGGCTGGCAGACACAGGTGACCCAGGTGCGACACTGGTACCAGCCTCATCTCGAGCGACTCTATGACGGTCTGGAAACCCGGGAAGCGGACCTCGAGCAGCTCGAGCAGATCTCCGGCCGGTACCCGACCCGAGAGCGCTTTCTGACCGAGTTGACGCTGGATCCACCGAGCGCCGCGGGCGACCTGGCCGGCGACCCTCTGCTGGACGAGGATTACCTGATCCTCTCGACGGTGCATTCAGCGAAAGGACAGGAGTGGGAATCGGTTTTCGTTCTAAATGTGTCGGATGGAAATTTTCCATCGGAGTTTGCGACTGGAAAGCCCGAAATGATCGAAGAAGAAAGACGCCTTCTTTACGTGGCAATGACAAGGGCGAAGCAGTCACTGTCGCTTATCGCACCATTGCGCTACCACGTGACGCAACAACGTCGAGACGGCGATAAACACGTCTATGGGGCGCGGAGCCGGTTCATGTCGGAACGCTTGCTGGCAACAATGGATAGAGGTTTTCGTGGCAGGGCGGAGTCGGAGTCGGGAGAAGTCCTGGCTCACTCAAACAAGCGTATCGACGTCAACGCGCGCATGCGAGAGATGTGGTAAAAAAAGCGGTGGCCGGGGCCACCGCCAGTCATTACGAAACAAACTGCATAAGGGATATCTAGTCTGTTACGTCGATTTCCTTGCCTGATATCACCGTGATGCCGTCGCTGTTATCCGTCTTGATCTTTCTGACTTTCCTGATCGGTCAGTCACGGTAATGGTTCGCAGATGCATGATTGGTTCTGTTCTTCGCCAGGTGTTCTTGCCCTTCTCTGTCAATGGATGCGCCTGCCCGGGAATTGGTCGCAACAATTTGTAAAATGGCTTCCTCGGCTCAGGACAGGAACATTGTGTAGGCCGGATTATCGCTCTCTTCCCAATGCGGGTAGCCCAGTTCCGCCAGGTGTTCCTCCAATTCCTCAGTCTCGTCTTCGGGCACGTCGATGCCAGCGAGAATCCGGCCGTAGTCTGAGCCGTGATTGCGGTAGTGAAACAGGCTGATATTCCAATCCGTGCCGATGGCATTCAGGAACTCGAGCAGCGCGCCAGGTCGTTCCGGAAATTCGAAGCGGAACAATCGCTCGTTGCTGACGGCAGGCGAGCGTCCGCCGACCATGTGGCGTACATGCAGCTTCGCCATTTCGTTGTCACTCAGGTCTTCCACGGGAAATCCGGCGTCACGAAGACGCTCGATCAAGAAGAGGCGTTCTTGCATGCCATTGCTGAGTTGAACGCCGACGAAAATGTGCGCCTTGTGTTCATCAGCGTAGCGATAATTGAATTCGGTGATGCCGCGACGACCAATGGTTTCGCAAAAACGGCGAAAACTGCCGGGTTCTTCCGGAATTTCCGCTGCGAGCAGCATCTCGGTCTGTTCGCCAACTGCGGCACGCTCGGCTATGTGCCGCAGGCGATCGAAGTTGACGTTGGCCCCGCAACTGATGGTTACGAGTGTCTTCCCGGACAGACCCTGCTGGGCAACGTATTTCTTGGCGCCGGCCACTGCTAAACCACCCGCAGGCTCGACGATGGAGCGTGTATCTTCGAAAATGTCGCGAATGGCCGCACAAATCTGATCGGTGTCTACCGTGACGATCTCGTCCACGAATTCCCGGCACAGCCGAAACGTCTCATTTCCCACCCGTCGCACGGCGACGCCATCGGCGAAAATACCGACATGGTCGAGCGTTACAGGCTCGCCGGCTTCGATCGATTGTTTCATCGCGGCCGAATCCTCTGGTTCGACCCCGATGATGCGAATGCCGGGCCGCAGCTGTTTCACGAGTGTGGCGATTCCGCTGATCAGGCCGCCGCCGCCAATCGGGACGAAAATGGCATCGATGTCATTCTCCGCCTGCTCCAGAATCTCGGCGCCAATCGTGCCCTGGCCGGCGATGACCTCGGCATCGTCAAAGGGGTGAATGAAAATGAGGCCCTCTTTGTCGGCAAGCTCGCGGGCATGTGTGTAGGCGTCGTCATAGGTATCGCCAAACAGCACTACTTCGCCACCCAGCGCCTCAACGGCACTGGTCTTGATTTTGGGTGTCGTGACAGGCATCACGACCACGGCACGAATACCACGTCGATTAGCGGCCAGCGCAACGCCTTGCGCATGATTACCGGCGGAACTGCAAATGACGCCGCGCGCCAGGTCTTCGGGATCGAGGCCGGCAATCTTGTTATAAGCACCGCGTAACTTGAACGAGAACACGGGTTGCAGGTCCTCGCGTTTCATCAGAATCTTGTTGTCGAGGCGTCGTGACAGGTTAATGGCGGGCTCGAGGGCCGACACGATGGCGACATCGTAGACCTTTGCTTGTCGAATCAGGTTCAGGTAGTCAGTTGGGCTCATTTGATAGCGGTGTTATGGGTACGGCTGCGGTTATCGCACACAGGGCGGTCGTCCGCAAAGGCCTGGTCATGGTAATCATTGTCAGACCCTTTCATAATGCAGGCCAGCGACCATGAATTTTGCCGCTTTTCCGACCATTGAGGATTTTCTGCGTGGGTAAACTGCTAATTTCGAACGCACGCCTCGTCAATGAGGGGGTGATTCGCGACGCGGATGTGCTGATCGATGGCGAGAGAATCGCCAGGATCGATTCCGGCCTGTCGTTGCCCGTCGGCGCCGAGCGTATCGATGCAGCGGGCAAATTCCTGTTGCCCGGGATGATCGATGACCAGGTTCATTTCCGCGAGCCCGGAATGACCCACAAAGGCGACCTAGCGTCAGAGTCCGCGGCGGCCGCAGCCGGCGGAATCACCAGTTTTATGGACATGCCGAACGTCAATCCGCAGACAACAACCCGGTCGGCGCTTGCAGACAAATACGGTATCGCCGCGGGTCGCTGCACCGCGAACTACGGCTTCTACTTTGGCGCCACAAACGGCAATCTCGAGGAAGTCAAGGCGCTTGAAGTCGGCGAAGCCTGCGGAATCAAGGCATTCATGGGCGCGTCAACCGGCGACATGCTCGTGGACGACCCACTGGTTCTCGAGAAGATGTTCGAGCACGCGCCAATCATGATGGTGACGCACTGCGAGCACTCGCCGACAATCTGGGATAACGAAGCAAGAGCGCGCGCGAAATATGGTGAGCAGGTGCCGTTTTCCGAGCACCCGAAAATACGTTCCGCGGAGGCCTGCCTGGCATCATCCACCCTGGCGACTGATCTCGCGAGACGCCATGACGCCTTGTTGCATGTTCTGCATCTGACGACGGCTATCGAAATGCCTTTGTTTTCGGCGGCGCATCGTTCCGAGAAACGAATTACAGCCGAGGTGTGCGTGCATCATCTCTGGTTTGACGAATCTCAATATGGACAGCTGGGATCGAGAATAAAGTGCAACCCGGCGATCAAGAGTGCGAAAGACAGGGAGGCACTCATTACGGCGCTCAATGAAGGACGCATCGACATTATTGCAACAGACCATGCGCCGCATACGGCCAATGAGAAAGCCGCCAGTTACTTCAAAGCACCGGCCGGATTGCCGCTCGTGCAACACGCTTTGCTGACGCTGTTCGATCTGGTCGCTGCCGGGCAGATCAGCATGGAGTTGTTGGTCGATCGTGTGAGTCATGCGCCCGCCGACCTGTTCGGCGTCAGCCAGCGTGGCTACGTGCGAGAAGGCTGGTTCGCTGACCTCGTGATCGTCGACGCCGAGACGCCCTGCAAAGTCAGCAAGGATAATTTGCTCAGCAAATGCCAATGGTCGCCGTTCGAGGGTCACGAGTTTTCCGCATCGATAGACACAACGATCGTCAATGGTGCAGTCGTCTATCGGGACGGCGGACTGACCGGGAATATCGCCGGACAGCGGCTCGAATTTGCACGGGCGCGATGAGGTCTGCCGAAGTGTTTACTTTCCCCCCGATCCCGCTATGCTAGCGCTCTTCAAGGGACACCGTTAGGTACCGGCAATAGGGACCACGCCGGTTCGACATCTGAATGAAACCAACAGATACCGAAAATCCCGATTACTACCATAAGGTCGTCGACTGCCAGTGGGGCTGTCCTGCCCACACGGATGTTCCGGAATACATCCGAATGATCGCGCAGGGGCAGTTCAGCGATGCGTACATGGAGAACCGCAAGTCCAACGTATTTCCAGGAATCCTGGGACGTGTCTGCGATCGGCCTTGCGAGCCTGCCTGCCGGCGCGGCCGCATCGAAGACAAGCCCGTCGCAATTTGCCGGCTGAAGCGGGTCGCGGCCGATCATCGCGATGACATTACAGATCGTTTACCCAAGCCGCCGGCAAGCACCAATGGCAAACACGTTGCGCTGATTGGCGCGGGCTGTGCGTCGTTGACGGTGGCGAACGACCTTCGCCCGCTTGGCTACGACGTGACGATTTTCGAGGCGCTGGATACGACGGGCGGCCTGATGCGAACCAACATCCCGCAATTTCGCCTGCCCCCGACGGTGCTCGACGAAGAAATCGGATACATCCTTGATATGGGGGTCGACCTCAAGCTCAATCATCCGATTGAAAGCCTCAGGGACTTACTCGACGAGAACTACGATGCGGTGTTTGTAGGAACGGGCGCGCCCCGAGGCAAGAACCTCGACATTCCGGGCCGCTACGATTCCGACCGTATTCATATCGGTATCGATTGGCTGGAGTCCGTCGCCTTTGAACACACCGATAGTATCGGAGAGCGTGTGCTGATTGTCGGCGTTGGCAACACGGCAATGGACTGCTGCCGGACATCCCTGCGCCTTGGCGCAAGCGACGTCAAGGTCATGGCGCGAAAACCCCGCGGGTTTTTCAAGGCATCGGCCTGGGAGTTGGAGGATGCCGAAGAAGAGAACGTCGAAATCCTGGTTAACCATTCACCGAAAGAGTTCGTGATCAAGAATGGCAATCTCGTCGGCATGAAGTTCGAGTTGATGGAATACAACGTCGACGAGAATGGTCGTATCGATCGTGGCCGAGTAACGGGTGAGAAAATCATACCGTGTGACGATGTCGTGCTGGCGATAGGTCAGGACAATGCCTTTCCGTGGATCGAGCGGGATCTTGGTATCGAGTTCGACCAGTGGGAGTGCCCGGTCGTGGATGAGACCACGATGATGTGCGGGCGCGACGGCGTCTTTTTTGGTGGTGACTCGGCATTCGGGCCGAAGAACATCATCTGGGCTGTCGAGCATGGCCACCAGGCTGCCATATCGATACACAAGTACTGTCACGGCGAAGACCTCGAAGACCGACTGCCAATGGGGCTGAATCTGGCGAGTCAGAAAATGGGCATGCACGAGTGGAGCTATTCCAACGATTACAACCCGGCTTCACGGCGGTTGATGCCTCATGTGGATCTCAAGCAGCGATTCAAGAAGCTCGACATCGAAGTCGAACTCGGATTTACAGCCGAGCAGGCAATAGAGGAAGTCGAGCGTTGCCTGAATTGCGACATGCAAACGGTCTTTACCGCGAGTCTTTGTATCGAGTGCGATGCCTGCATCGATATCTGCCCCGTGAATTGTCTGACGATCACGCAAAATGGCGAGGAGGAAGAGCTTCGCACAAGGCTGTCGGCACCGGCTGAGAACCTTGAGCAGACTTTGTACGTTTCCGACGACCTGCCGCACACTGGCAGGGTCATGGTTAAAGACGAGGATCTATGCGTCCATTGCAGTCTTTGTGCCGAGCGTTGCCCGACCGGCGCGTGGGATATGCAGAAATCGACAATCCTGGTGCCGTATGCGCTGGACGAGTCGCCGATTGACGAGCCCAAGACCGCTACGGCCGGTTCAGGCACCTGAGGGTTTCTTGTGGCCACTGTCAACGACGTCGTTATCAAGATCGCTACGGTCAACGGCACCGGATCCGCAAGCGCTAACGGCCTGCTGCGCAAGTCGATCTTTCGAATGGGCGTACCCGTCGTCGGCAAGAACTATTTCCCGTCCAACATCCAGGGCCTGCCGACCTGGTATGAAATCCGTGTGACCGGGGACGGTTACCAGGCACGCTCGAATCGTGTCGACGTCATGGTCGCAATGAATGCGCAGACCTACGCCAAAGACCTGGCCGATGTAGCGCCGGGTGGCTGGTTGATTTACGACTCGACCTGGCCACGCAGCAGCCTGCTGAATCGGGATGACATCACAATCATCGGCATACCGTTTTCGAGAATGTGCAACGAGCAATTTGACGGCGCCCGTGCGCGTATCCTGATGAAGAATATCGCTTATGTCGGGTCCGTCGCGGCGCTGCTCGATATCGATCTCGATATCATTACCGCCTTGCTCGAAGAGACGTTCGCCGAGAAGCAAAAGCTGGTGGCCTCCAACATGAAGGCGATACGCCTGGGCTACGATTATGTGATGGAGAATTTTCCCTGTCCGTTGCCAATGCGTGTCGAGAAGATGGACGCGAGTAAAGGGCATATCGTCATAGACGGCAATACGGCCGCAGGACTCGGCTGCATGTATGCGGGGGCGACGGTGGGCGCCTGGTACCCGATCACGCCATCAACGTCGCTGATGGATGCCTTCCGTGATTTCTGCCTGCTATATCGACACGATCCTGAAACGGACAAACGCACTTACTGCATCATCCAGGCAGAAGATGAGTTGGCGGCGATTGGCATGGTACTGGGCGCAAACTGGATGGGCGCCCGGTCGTTTACGTCTACGAGTGGTCCTGGCATCTCGCTTATGAGCGAGTTCATCGGTTTTGCGTACTACGCCGAAATCCCGGCGGTCATATTCAATGTGCAGCGAACGGGCCCGTCGACGGGCATGCCGACGCGCACGCAGCAGTGCGACATCGTCAGCTGTGCGTATGCATCTCACGGCGACACGATGCACGTGCTGCTGTTTCCAGCCGATCCGGCAGAGTGTTTCACAATGGCAGTGAATGCTTTCGATTTGGCCGAACGCCTGCAGACACCCGTCATGGTGCTGTCGGATCTCGATATCGGCATGAACGACTGGATGGTACCGGAGCTTGAATGGGACGAGGACTATGTGCCGGATCGCGGCAAAGTATTGCGTGCCGAAGACCTCGAGAAAATGGAGAACTTCTACCGCTATCTCGATGTTGATGGCGACGGCATTCCGTATCGAACGCTGCCGGGCGTGCATCCGAAGGGCGCGTATTTTACACGCGGGTCGGGACACACGAAGTTGGGTGCCTATACCGAAAACTCGGATGACTACCAGGAGGTTGTTGATCGTTTGCTAGTGAAGTGGGAAACGACAAGGATAATGGTTCCCGAAGCCGAAATTCGTTACTCGACGTTCAACAAAGCGGCGATCTTGACCCTGGGCAGCGGCGATGGCGCCTGCAAAGAGGCGCTTGACCGTCTCGAGGCGCAGAACGTCGGACTCAATTATTGCCGGGTCAGGGCCTTCCCGTTTACCGATGCGGTACGCGATTTCATCAGCAAACACGATGTTATTTATGTCGTGGAACAGAATCGTGATGCCCAGCTGCGCACGTTACTGATCAACGATATTGATGCGGACCAGAATAAGCTGGTTTCCCTGTTGCACTACAACGGAATGCCGATCAATGCCGGGTTCGTCGTCGAAGCTGTGCTGGCAGAGATTGCCAAGGGGCGCGCGGCCTGACCGGGAGTATCGATCGTGACCTACATAGCGAAACCCAAAATTTCTCACCCCGGCTTGCCGAAAAACAAGCTCGGGCTGACGTTACGTGACTACGAAGGCACCGTATCGACGCTCTGTGCCGGATGCGGTCATGATTCGGTAACGGCAGCGCTCATTCAGGCGGTGTTCGAACTGGACGTTGAGCCGCACATGCTGGCGAAGATGAGTGGCATCGGGTGTTCGTCGAAAACACCGGCGTATTTCGTCAATCAGTCACACGGTTTCAATTCGGTCCATGGGCGGATGCCGTCGGTAACGACCGGCGCGAACGCGGCCAATCGTGACCTTATGTACATTGGCGTTTCGGGCGATGGTGATTCGTTGTCGATCGGTGTCGGCCAGTTTGTGCATGCAATCCGGCGCAACCTGAATATGTGCTACGTCATCGAAAACAACGGCGTTTATGGGCTGACCAAGGGCCAGTTTTCTGCGTCCGCCGATATCGGCAGTTTGCCGAAGAAAGGAATGCCTAATCAGCAGGAGCCTATTGATCCCGTAAGCACCGCGCTGAGTCTCGGCGCAACCTACATCGCTCGAAGCTTCTCCGGTGACAAGGAACAGCTGGTCCCGTTGCTGAAAGGTGCGATTCTGCACAGAGGCTTCTCGCTGGTCGACGTTATCAGCCCATGTGTCACATTCAATGATCACGAGGGATCGACCAAGAGTTACTCGCACACGCGGCAACATTACAACCATGTCGTCAACGTTGACTACATTCATCCGTCGGAGGAAATCAAGGCCTCGTATGCGGCAGGTGAGGCGATGCCGATCCACTTGCACGGTGGTGACTCGATTATTCTGCGAAAGGTTGACGGTGGCTACGATCCAACCAGCAGGGCGACAGCCTTCAAATACCTTCGTGAGCGCTTTAACGCCGGTGAGATAACGACGGGACTCTTGTATGTCAACGAGTTGCGCGACGAAATGCACGAACTCATGGGCAACACGGAGACGCCGCTCTGCCAGGTGCCGTTTGAGGCGCTGAATCCGGGAAAGGAAGAGCTGGCGAGGCTCCAGGCCCGGTACCGATAGAAAACAATCGGGGCCGACCCAATAACGAATTATTCCCCGATCGCGAGGCTGCCCTCATTGCAGCGTGGCAGGCACAGGGGCACTAGCACCGGAAACGCTTTCACCACGGCTATTTCTGGGGCCTGGGGCGACCCCGCCGGCGCAATTCTGCTGGCTTGTCTGCTGTCAAGGATCCGGGCAACTGCGATTCGGGCTGCTATAATCTCAATAAAAACAAAACCTTATTTCGTTGCATCCAATGGCGCCGCCGCGCGCATCTAAACAGTGAGCACAACTCAGATATCAAACTACGGAGCAACAAAGTGGAAAATATTGAATGGGTACCGATTTCGATGTTCGTCGGGTTGACGATTGCCATCTGCATATTCTTCTGGTTTCGTTACCGCGCGCGCAGCGAAATGCAGCAGACGTTTCGTATGGCACTGGACAAAGGCCAGGAACTGACGCCGGAAATAATCGACCGCCTGGGGCAACCCAAGCCGAGCAAGGACAAGGACATGCGCCTTGGCGTGATCTGGCTGGCTCTCGGCGTGTCGCTCGTGTTCTTCGGCTTCGGCATTCCCGATAACGAAGGCGAAGTGTCGCGCATCTTCATGGGCATTTCGGCATTCCCGTTTGCGATCGGTATTGCGTACGTGATTCTGTACAAATTCACCGACCGAGGCTAGGAACAGGAAACGCGACGTTGATCGGTGGCGACGACAAGGAGCTTGTTGCAAGGGTCGTGTCCAGCCAGGATACGGCGGCCTTCGGCGAGCTGGTCCGGCGCCACCAGTCGCAGGTTCGAAATTTTTTGCGAAAGCTGACCTGCGATGTTTCGGTCGCGGACGATCTGTCCCAGGATTGTTTTATGCATGCCTGGGACAAGATCCAGGGATTCTCGGGGCGCGGCTCTTTTATCGGCTGGCTGCTGAAGATTGCCTACACGACGTTCCTGCAGTCCAAACGGAAATCGAAACGTTATGCGGAAATCCTTGAAGAAGTTGGACATCAATCGGAGGTGGAATCTCGCACGTATGCGGTCCAGCCTGACGAGGTGACCGATCTGGATAAGCTGCTTGCCGTCCTGAGCGACGAAGAGCGTGGGATCATGGTTATGTCTTACGCCTGCGGCTTGTCACACAGAGAAATCAGCGAGGCGACGTCGATGCCGGTGGGCACAGTGAAATCTGTGATATTTCGTGGTAAAGAGAAGATCAGGACGAGTTTTGACATCAAAGATCATCAACATGGCTGAAAGAATCAAAGACGCAGAGGACCGGCTACTCGAATCGATGTTTGACTCGGCACCTATTGCTGATGATGGCTTCAGTGCAATGGTTGTCAAGAGAGTCCGGCGGCGATTGTGGTTGCGGCGGTTGACGCTGCCCATCGCCGCGATAGTCGGCGGCGCGATAGCGATCAAGCCACTGACCGGACTTGTGGCAGCCCTGGCCAGCTTGTCATCAATGGTGCCAAAAGAAATCGTCAGTGCAACGACGGCACTTATTCCACAGGCACAGATCATTGTTCTTGGTGCAATGTTACTGGTGGCCTGCATGCTTGGAGTGCGTGCAATCGAGGATTAGCTTTTTCGTTGTCATCGCGTGGTCGCTCGGTTACATTCGGGCTATGACTCTTCGCGATCAAGTGGAAGCCCTACTGCCCAACTGGGAACGCTGGTATCCGAGCTTGTTCGATGCGGCCAGTGACCTGGGGATAATCAAGCCTGAGGTCTGCGATCCAAACTCATTACTCTTGACGCGCAGGCATGCGAAGGTCAGGCAGCGTGCTGAAGACGCTCACCGCGAAAAGTGGGGCGGAAAACCACAGGACTAATTCATGCAATTCGATCTTGAATCGGTGAGGTCGCAGTTTCCGGCGCTCTCGATAACGGACAACGGTGTCCGGCGTATTTATCTCGACAATCCGGCGGGCACACAGGTGCCGAAGAGCGTTGCCGACGCGATGTCGGATTGCCTCCTGCATAAGAATGCGAACCTCGGTGGTTATTTCGCATCTTCGGCTGATGCAGACCAAGTCGTCGACAGCGCGCGCGCGGCAATGGCCGATTTTCTTAACGCGCCATCGCCCGACGAAGTCATCTTCGGGCAGAACATGACGACGATTACGCTTCACCTGGCGCGCTCGATCGGCCGACTGTTCAGGCCTGGCGACGAAATCATATTGTCGCGAATGGATCATGATGCCAATGTCTGGCCCTGGGTCCTGCTGGCCCGTGACCTGGAGCTCGAGGTCAGGTGGCTACCCTTCGATTCCGAGACCTTCGAATTCGATCTTGACGTACTGGACGAATTGCTGACGGACAGGACTCGTCTCGTCTGCGTTTGCGGTGCGAGTAACCTGACGGGCACAATCAACGACGTTGCGGCGATATGTTCGAAAGTGCGTGATGCCGGGGCGATATCCTATATCGATGCTGTGCAGTCGGCGCCGCATATTGCCACCGACGTGCAGCAATTGGGCTGCGACTTTCTTGTTTGCTCGGCGTACAAGTTCTTCGGCCCCCACCAGGGGATCCTCTGGGGCCGTCAAGAAGTGTTCGAACAACTCGAACCCTACAAAGTTCGCCCAGCGCCCGATGTAATTCCCTGGTGCTTCGAAACAGGAACGCAAAGCCACGAAGGGTGTGCAGGCATTGCAGCGACGATCGACTATTTTGCATGGATCGGAGAGAACATGGCGGGCGACCACATCGGACGCTGGTCGGGATTTTCAGGCCGCCGCCAGGCCGTGCATGCGGCACTGGATCTGCTGTTCGACTACGAGAAATTGCTGGCCGAACGCCTGATCGGGGGCCTTCAGGCTATCGACGGCGTAACGGTGCAGGGCATCACATCGAATGATGCCATGGAACGTCGTGTACCCACCGTTTCGTTCACGCACACCTCCAACGCGTCGGCAACGATTGCGAAAGCGCTCGCCGAACAGAACATCTTCGTCTGGAGTGGGCACAACTACGCTGTCGAGGCCGCGAAGACTCTGGGAATCTACGAGACGGGTGGCGCCGTTCGCATCGGACCGGTGCACTACAACAGCCTTGCAGAGATCGACGAAGTTCTCGACGCGCTGGAGTGCATCACCGCGGCATAAATCACGTCGACGACAGCCGCTCTCTGCCTTTCCCCCTTGCGAAACAAAGAAAGCCGCAGTCATGCGGCTTTCCGTGAGATTTTATATCTGGGAAGAAGGGTCAGCGATGCGAGCAGTGGCGCCTCATCGTTCGTATCAGTCCCGTCGGTTTTCCAGATACCTTTGTTATCCCACTAGACATGAATCACCTCCTTCGATTTGTTGGCCCACGGCCAGTATGTCTCGTAAGTCAATAAAATCCAAGGAAAAAAATTAGGCAAAGAATCGACTTCAATTTACGGTAATTAGTGGGTTATCATTATCGGCCGCCCCCGGCAATGCGATAAACGCTATTCGCAATGCCGTGTATACTTCAATGCTTGACTGCGTTGCGGGTACCGCAGCTACATAACAAAACCTAAAAGTGAGAACGTAAATGGCAATCGCAGATCTCAAGAATGTATTGAAAATCTTCGGCGGCTCTGACGTGAGTGCAGACCAGGAAAGCAATTTGTTCAAGGAAGTGTTGCTGATGACGCTTGCGAGAGCTGCTGATGCCGACATCAACATACAAGCGGTCGAAGTCGACCGAATCCGAGAGATTCTCAAGAATCACACCGGCGATGATTTTTCGACAGCGGACATTCGCGTCGCAGCCCGTACCGATCTTTATGCGGAAGCAACGCTGGTCAAGTATTTGAGTTCCGTCTACAAGAAGATGTCGGAGAACCATCGTGCGCAAACAATCCAGGCTCTGGCTGACGTGTTCCGGAGCGACAGCACGGTGAGCGTGCTCGAGGTGGATTTCTTTGACAATGTTGCGGCGGCGCTGCACGTTAAACCGTCGCAGGTCGCAGGTCTGGTGGCGGGTGATGTCGACTGACGCTTCGCGGAATAACGACTAATGAAAAGGCGGGCGTTGGCCCGCCTTTTTTGTGACCGGGGCAAAGACGTCAGGTCTCGGAGATGGTCTTTTCCTTACGCGCAATCAGACCGCTCAGTCTTTCGACGCGCGACTCCAGCTGCAGCTTCTCTTTTTCGGCGGCTTCTTTTGCCTGATCGCTCGGCGGTTTCGCGATAATCTCGTCGCAGATGCGCAGCCGCGCTTCTGTTTCCTCAAGTGTTTCCTTGAGCTTCGCGACCGATTCCGCCTTCGCCGCCTTATCGAATACGATCGAATCGAGTGACGTCGTGCCACCGATTGCCGCGTCTTCGTCTGACACCGGCGCGATAAACGATTTGTTCTTCGCCAGCGCACGAGTATTCATGAAGGACGGAGAAACAATTTCGATACCTTCCCCGTGCAACGCATCCATGGTTCGCGCGCGCAACTCGCGACGACTGTCGATGAGGCGTTTGACGTCTTTGAGTAACGCCGAAACCTGGTAAGTCACCGAGTAGTCACCGAGACTGCGGATCTGAACATAGGGGCTTTCGAGACCCGTGTCCTCCGCAGCTTTGACGAGCAGAGTTTCCACGATTTGTCGCGGAACGTCGTAGCCCAACGAGACTTCCACCGACAGCAGCGTGCCGGACGTTCGCATTACCCGAACCGGGTGGGTCACGAGATAGAGATTCGGCAGCGTTGTCAGATCCCTCTCTTCAGTCTGTATTTCGGTGTGCAGCAGGTCCATCTCGGAAATTCGACCGAAGTAGTCACCTACCGTAACGTAATTGCCGGGTCGACAGTTGCCGATAGCCTTGAGCATCAGGCCAGCCATGATGTTGCCAACCAGGGTTGTCGATGACAGGGCAATTGTGGCGCTGAAAATGAGGCCGTAAAGACGCAACAATTGGCCACGCATCGTATCGCCAAGAGGCATCAACAGGATGAGCAGCAGAACAGCAGTCAAAGCGCCGGCAATCTGGATGACCTGTTGGCGAAACTTCAGGTGTGGGCGATCTGCGAAATAACGGCTGAGGCGCTTGTTCGCGTAGTAAAAACCGCCGCCAAGCAGTAATGCGATGACGAGGATCTGCACGAAAAGAACAATGGTTTGCATTTTGCCTGTCCAATTGTCGGGGCCCGGGATGGGCGATGCTAGCTTGCTTCAATGATCTCATTGCTACGGTAAACTACAAACAGGCCGGATGCGACAATGATGAGCGCGCCGATGACGACCCAGCGATCTGGCACTTCATCCCAGAACAGGTAGGCGGCAATTGCTCCGCCGATGAGCGCCGTGTATTCGAGCGGCGCCAGCAGAGGAGGTGGAGCAGCCCGGTATCCATTCACGAGTCCGATCCAGGCGAGTACCGAGCTGGCGCCGGCGCCGAGCAGCAACACCCAACCGATCACGTCTGGCTGCAACCAGCTGTCGCTGTCCAGGAGTCCGAATGACACAATCATCGGGCCGACGACAACGTAGAAAGACAGTGACAGTGTCGACTCGGTCGCTGAGAGCTTCCGCGCCGTGATGGCCTGGCAGGCATAGCAGAAAGCGGCGATCAGAACGGCGATTGCGGCGAGCGACACTTCACCGCTACCTGGTCTCAGTATCACGAGTACGCCCGCGAACCCCATCGTGACGGCTCCCCAACGTCGCCAGCCGACGGGCTCCTTCAGGAATACGGCCGACAACGCCGTTACCATCAACGGCGCCGTGTAGCCGAGTGTGAATGCATTGACCAGGGGCATTTGCGACAGGCCATAAAAGAAGCCAAACATCGCACCGACCGCAAGGACCGTCCTCAAACCGTGCCACCGAATGTTGCCGCTACGAAGCGAATTTATTCCGCCGAACCTGGGAGCGATCGCCAGCAGTATCGCGATTGCAATCAGGCTGCGTACCAGAATGAATTGCTGTAAAGAGTAGGTGCGCAGCAGCTCCTTCGCGCACAAGTCAAGCAACAGCCCGCCGCCGATGCCGAGCATTAGCCAGCTAACGGCTTTGCCCACGTGATCGTGTTGAGAAGCCTGAATCATGAGTGAACAAAACAGCCGTTACTTAAACGCAAGCTGAACATGGTCGCACGGACCTGTGCAGAAGCCCACAGGTTCAGCGTCGATTCAGTGACACAGGCATCTAATGTAGCTGTAAGCCATCCAAAGGACACGGACATGAACTACTTCAAACGACCAGCCTTTTCATTCGTCGCGCTGCCACTGGCGCTTGTGTTGCTCGCCGCATCGACTCCGTCTGCAATGGCATCGGAGAACGAGGCCCGCATCAGTATCACAAAACAGGGTCTCGTCAGCCAGCGCGGGGCGATGTCAGAAAAAGAACCATCACACGATGAGTTCGCGGCGTTGTCATTGTCAGGTGACCGCAGCAAGACGGCGCGTGCAAAAAGCCAACAGAAGACTTCGGGCAATGAGGTACAAGCGCCGAACACGGACTTCTGGTTCTACACGGCCGACGTCGAGTTGTTCAATGACAGGGATCGCGACGGCTACTACTCCGGTATCGATCTTTTGTTCGACGCGGACACCTACTACGATGTCGCTGATGTGTTTGCCGTCATTTACCTGAGCTACGAGTACGGTCCCTGGAACGAGTATGCCGAGACCGAAACGTTTACCATTTTCGGCGCCTCAGCCGATGACGAATACATCGTGGAAACGGATCTAATCGAGGGATACCCGACGGGGAACTACGATATTCTAATCGAGCTGTACGACGCTTACGACAATTCGTTTGTTGCGAGCTTCGGTCCGGAAGATACCTCCGAGCTGGCCATTCTCCCACTAGAGGATGACGCACGAGATGCTCCCCAGGGGACCACGACCCAGGTCGTAGTGAACTCCGGTGGCGGTGGATCGTTGAGCTGGTTCCTGCTGCTGGGTCTTGCTGTCGCGTTGGCCCGAAGAGGTCAGGTCGCCGCAGGAGTCTGACGGATCTCATGCGCACGGCGTGCCGTGCGCATGACTTTTCGGCCCCAGGCAGCGAGGCTGTCGAAGTAAACATACAGCGCCGGCACTACGAGCAGTGACACAACCGTCGAGAACGCCAGTCCGCCGATGATGGCCCTGGCCATCGGATAGTAAGGCGGACCGTCGCCGCCAACCTGTGTCGTTCCCATTGCGAGCGGGGTCAGGCCGACGATAGTCGTCGCAACCGTCATCAGGATTGGTCGCAAGCGGTCACGACCGGCGGTCACAATGGCTCTATCGCGCGGCATTCCCTCCTGGCGCAGGTTGTTGACATGATCCACGAGAACAATGCCGTTGTTAACGACGACTCCAATCAAGATCATGATGCCGATCATTGCCATGAAGGAAAATGTCGTACCCGTTGCGGCGAAAAACAAAAAGACGCCGAAGATTGAGAAAACGATTGAGCCGAGAATAATCGAAAACGGCAACAGCATTGATTCGAACAATGCCGCCATGACCAGGAAGATACAGGCAACGCCCAGCACGATGTTCGTAACCATCATATCCGCCGTTTCATCCTGGCGCTGAAAACCACGGCCCTCTTTCCAGCTGTAGCCCGGTGGCAACTCGATTTGTTCCATCAGGCTTTTCACACGCGGCCTCACGTCGTCCGCTGTAACGTCTTCCTCGAAATTTGCGGACAGTATGACGGCAGTCTGGCGATCCGTGCGGCGAATTGTATCCGGCGAGTTGCTGATGTGGAGTGACGCTACGCTGCCGAGTGAGATTCTCTGGCCGTCGGGTGAATAAAGCGGAAGATCGGCCAGCTGCTCGACACTCTGTTTGTCATCATCGCGAAATGCGACCCGAACTTCGATCTCCCCGGACTCGCCACGAAATTCGCGCAGATTTTCGCCACGCATCGCAATGCTCACTGACTGGGCGATGGTATCGGCTGTCAGCCCGACCGCGGCGGCCCGCGTCCTGTCGACCGTGACGCGAACCTCCTTATCCCCGGCCTCGGCATCGCTGCGTACATCTTTCAGTCCTTCAACGCTATCCAGTGCACGCACCACGTCTGCGCTAATCTGGTTCAGTCTCTCGGTCGAGTCGCCACTGATCTGCAGTGTGAAGCCTTCACCACCGCCTTGTTGATCGAACTGAAAACTCGGTTTGCCAATCGCAATCGATGGCAGGTCTTTTTCTATGTGCTCGATGACCTCTTTGGTCGACAGGGTGGCATCTTCGTCATCGGTTAGCAGTATGGTTGACTCGGCCCGTCCCTCGTCGAAGTAGCTGTAGATCGAGCGGATGTTGAACTCTTCCTGCCGCGAATACAGGTATTCTTCAATCGTATCGACAGTGGACTCGATGCGCTCGAGCGAGTGTTGACCCTCAATGTGATAAGGCATGAACAGGCGTCGCCCGACATCCTGCGGGAACATGTCAAATTTGACGACTTGCAGCGCCATCGGCAGCACACCGACGACACAGATCAGAAAAATACCCAGTGCCGTCCACCAGCGATGGTTGAGAATCCACTCAAGACCGCCGACATATTTGTCGGTCAGGCGCAAGATCCAGGCGCCCGTTTTCGGTGGCGGCGGTACCGCAACGCGCGCGGCCAGCATCGGTACAAGCGTCTGCGCAATCAGGAGCGAGGCAATTAGCGCGACGATAATGGTGATTGCAACGTGTGTCAGAAATATCGTGATATCAATCTGGGCGCCGAAGATAATGGGTGCAAAAACAATGATTGTCGTTGCGGTACCGGCAATGACGGCCAGGCCGACCTCATTGACGCCGTCGATCGTAGATTTGAACGGTTCGCCGGGTTTCTCCGCGCGATGTCGAAAAATACTTTCCGTGATGACGACAGCGTTATCGACAAGCATGCCGACGGCGAGCATTAGTCCCATCATCGAGAGAATATTCAACGAGAGTCCCGCAAAATACAGGGCTCCGAGAGTAATCATCAGCGAGAATGGCACTGACGCAGTGACGATCAGGGTTGTTGTCACCTGTCGCAGGAACAGGTACAGGACGATGAGAGCAAGCAGTCCACCGAGTGCGCCAGCGGTCAGAAGGTCGGTGAGTGACTCGCGTACACTGTCCCCCTGATTTTCCAGAGAAAAGATCTTGATGCCCTGCATTTGAGGCAATTCGCCGATCTTCTCGACTTCGGCGATGACCCGGTCGGTTACATCAACGAGATTTGAGCCCGTCGTCTTATTGATTGCGACACCGATTGCATAATTTCGGTCAAGATGACGACCGTAATTCCGGTCCGGGACGCGTAATTCGACATCAGCAATGTCGGCAAGGCGCAGCCCGGACGAATTGATGGTGAGATTGCGAATCTGCTCAATGGACGTAAATTCCCCGCTGGGCCGGACACTGAAGCGCTGACCACCCGCGGTAATCTTGCCGGCGCTGACGGCAAAATTGCTGCTAAGAAGCAAATCCCGGAGCCCAACGACATCGACACCGTGCGCAGCGAGCAGGTCCGGATTCATCAGTATGCGGACTTCACGGGGATCCACGCCGTATAAGTCGACCCGTGATACACCGTCTATTCGTTCCAGGCGCCGTTTCAGCAAGCGATCGAGCAGGTCGTAGCTGTCGGACAGATCGCGGTCACTCGAAATTCTGAGCTGCAGGACCGGCTGATCGCCCAGCGAACCCGTGAACACGAAAATCCGTCGAACATCGTCTGGCAGCAGGTGGCGAATCCCATCCACCTTCGCCCGGGCCTCGATGCCTTTGGCACCCATGCTCTGGTCCCAGCCGAACTGCAGGAAGATCTCTGCCTGCCCCTCCCTGGAGCTCGAGAACATTTGCTCGACGCCGGACAATGTGGCCAAAGCCTCTTCGACCGGGCGAGTAATCAGTCGTTCGACTTCCTCGGGCGTCGATCCCGGGTACGGGACCTGAATAAAGATCCCTGGAAATTCGATATCGGGAAACTTCTCCAGTGGCAATAGCCGGGAGGCAATAATGCCAACTAACGCCAGGGCGACGAATGCCACGACGGTCGTTACCGGGCGACGCAGCGCGACCTCGGTGTGCTTCATGGTGTTGCCTGGACGCTGGCGGCGTCCACGGTTGTTGCAGGCCATCGCTTCCGATCCATTAGCGAGTACACAACCGGTATGACGAGCAAAGTCAGCAGCGTTGATACGATCAACCCGCCAATTACCGTAATGGCCATTGGTGTTCGTACTTCCGATCCTTCGCCGAAGCCCATGGCCATTGGCAGAAGTCCGAGTGCCGTTGTCAGTGATGTCATCAGGATTGGCCGCAATCTTGCGATACCGGCTTCAACGATCGCGTCATATCGATCCTTGCCCTGGGCGCGCAACTGGTTGATGAGGTCGACCAGCACGATGGCGTTGTTGACGACGATACCGGCAAGCATGATCACACCAATAAACGCGACGATGTTGACAGTCGTGCCGGTAATAAAAAGTGCGAGTACGGCCCCCACCAGCGCAAGCGGGATCGTGAACAGTATGACGAAGGGATGAATCAGGGACTCGAACTGCGAAGCCATCACGAGGTACACCAGGAATACGGCAAGCGCCAATGCGAATTGCATGGATTCGAACGAGGCTTCCATCTCTTCGCTCTGCCCGGACACCAGTGCTGTGATTCCGTTTGGCATCGGGATACGGCTGACGATATCACCGGCCTCGAGGGCGGCGGCACCGAGGTCACCGTAGGCAACGTTCGCTGTGATTATCGCAACGCGCTCCTGCGCGATACGACGAATCTCGGATGGTCCCTGCGACACCGACACCAGCGCAACCGCATCGAGCGTAACGGGCCGGTCGGAGGTTGGATTCACGATCAAGCTGCGAATTTCATCGATGCTGGATTGATGCGTGTCAACGCTTCGAACCAGCACGTCGATCTTCTTGTCACGCCAGGTGTATCGTGTCGCCAGTTCTCCGCGGACGTTGGCAACAACCCGGTTTGCAATATCACGAACGGACAGGCCCAGTTTGGCCGCGCGTTCCTGATCGAAGACGATCTGGATTTCCGGATTACCGCGCTCAACGGTGGTCTTGATGTCGGAAAAGCGAGTCGACGCCGACATCGCATCAAGTACCCTCTGACTGACACGGGCAAGGCCGTCCAGGTCATAACCGGAAATTTCGATCTGTAATGGGCTCGAGAACGACAACAAAGACGGGCGGCTGAAATCATATTGCACGCCGGGTAGATGGGCGAGCTCCGCACGCATTGCATCCATGGCCTGGTTTTCGGCCTGCCGGCCAGAGCCGGGTTGCAGCGCGATGCTCAAGGTACCGGTGTTGTCGCCGGCATCGACCGGATTCGCATCAAGACGGTTACCGGTTCCCGCGACCGAGTAGTTGAGCGCGACCGCGTCAATTTCGGCCGCTGCTCGCTGGGTCGCCTGGATCGCCTGATCGGTCTGTGTCAACGGCGCACCTGGCGGGAGCCGCAGGTCAACGTTAAATTCGCCCTGCGAAAACTGTGGTATCAGCTCGGTGCCGAGCCTCGGTACCAGCGACATCGTTGCAATAAAGATGACAGTGGCGGCCGCCACCACGATACCACGGTGGGACAATGACCAGCGCAACAGGCCCGGATAGACGGCGGCGGCCGAAGCGTACACACGCTGCATGATCCAGGTTGGTACCCACAGCAACAACCAGAATAACTTTCGAATACCGAAGAACACAGCAGCAAACACGCGTACGACGAAGGCCACCGAGCGCGTAAACCAGCCAGCTGGCTTGCCATCACCACCATCGTCGTAACGGCTACGGGCGCCCAATGAGGCGAGCATAGGAATGAGCGTCAGCGCAACGATCAGCGAGAAGACCAGCGCGAACGTCACGGTCAACGCCTGATCGCGGAAGAGCTGCCCTGCAATACCGCTGATGAAAACCATCGGAAAAAACACGGCGATGGTCGTCAGTGTTGCGGCAACAACAGCTCCACTCACTTCAGCCGTGCCGTTTTGGGCGGCTTCCAGGATGCCCTGACCCTGTTCCTTCTTCCTGACGATATTCTCGAGAACCACGATCGAGTTATCGACGAGCATGCCGACTGCGAGAGCAATACCACCTAGTGACATGATATTGAGCGATATGTCATTGGTGTACATCAACAGGAATGTGCCGATAACCGAGACAGGGATCGCAACACCAACAATGGTCGTTGCCCGCGAGTCACGAAGAAAGCCGTAGAGTACGAGGATTGCGATTACGCCACCGAGGATTGCGGCTACTCTTACGTCGTTCACTGCCGACGAGATAAACGTCGACTGGTCGTGAATTTTGACGAGTTCGATGTTCTCGGGAAGTGATTCTCGAATTCGTTCGATCCGTTGGTCGATTCGTCGGGCCACCTGGACCGTATTGGCATCACCTTCTTTGTAGATCGCGAGCTCCACCGATTCACGGCCCTTGACCCGCGTGATTGCCTCGCGCTCCTTGAAGCCACGCTCAACGGTAGCGACGTCACGAAGATAGACCGGGCGCTCGGCTACATTCGCAATAATGGCCGTACGAAACTCGTCGACACTCTGAAACTCATTGAGTGTTCGAACCAGAAAGCGTTGGTTACCTTCCTCCAGGCGACCGCCCGACAAATTGACGTTCTCGGCCCGAATGCGGGCGGCGACCTCTTCGATATTGATACCAAGTTGCGACAATTTTTGTTGGTCGACCCGAATCTGGATTTCATCTTCCAGACCGCCGCTGACTTTGACGGCCGCCGTGCCTTCCTCGGCCTCAAGATCTGTCTTTACCCTGTCTTCGGCCAGCCGGCGGATGGACTTGAGACGCGCCTCGGGTGATTCGCCCTCTCTGCCCGCGTCATCCTTGAATAAAAGGCCCAGTCGTACAATCGGTTCCGAGGATGGGTCAAATCGCAACAGCAAGGGCCGCTCGGCTTCCAGCGGCAAGAACAGGACGTCGAGTTTCTCTCGAATATCGACGCCAGCGATATCCATGTCAGTGCCCCACAGAAATTCTATCGTGACATCTGATTGCCCGGACCTCGATACAGAGCGAACAAGACGGACATTGCGAACGACGCCCACGGCTTCTTCTATTGGCTTGGTCAGGAGATTTTCGATTTCGACGGGTGCGGCGCCAGTCAGTTCGGTTCGCACCGTCATCGTCGGGTAGGAAATATCTGGAAGGAGATTGAGCTTCAATCGTGACAGAGAAACCATGCCAAACAGGACGATGGCAACCATCAGCATGACAATGGTGACGCGTCGCTCCGTCGCGAGCTCAATCAGACGGCGCATCAATTGTTACCTTCGGCAACGACGGCCTCTTCGGTGGATTCGCTGGGTACTGGATCCTCCTCGGCATTGATGACCGTTACACTGGCGTCGGGCTTCAAACCCACCTGGCCCACGGTAATGACGTAGTCCTCGTCATCGAGGCCCTCCGTGATTTCAATCAGTCCGTTGCCACTGAAGCCTGTTTGCACCGGTCTGCGGATCGCCTTATCGTTTTCAACAACGAAAACGCTGGTAGTGCCCATTTCCTCGACGATCGCACTGCGCGGAATCTGCAGAGCGTTTTCATGTCGATCGTAGACGATGCTCATGCGGGCGAACATGCCAGGCTTGATTCGCCGCTCTTCGTCGAGTATTTCGATGGTAACCTTGAACGTGCCGGTTGCCGGATCAACGATCGGACTCACACGCGTAACGTCGGCGTATACGGGAGCACCGGCAAGCGCGTCAATATCGATTCTGACAGGCTGGCCGGCTGCTATTTGTCGATACTCTCGCTCCGGGATATGTAAATAGGCGACGAGCGGCTCGAAACCCGTCACCCGGAAAATCGGATCGCCGACACTGATCGTGTTTCCCAGCTTGATATAGCGGTCGGACACGACGCCGGCGATCGGTGCCCGGATCTGCGTATAGTCCAGCTCGAGGCTGGCCAGGTTATAGGAGGCCTGCAAGGCCTCCAGCTCATATTGAATCTTCTCGAAGTCGCCCTCGCTGATCAGGGCTTTATCCTTCAGGTCCTTGTTGCGCTGGAAATCGCGCTGCAGCTTGCGCAGCCTGGCTCGAGACTCGTTGAGTTCCAGCCGCAGGCGATCGCCGTCGAGCCGGGCCAGTATCTGGCCACTTTCCACGTCGTCACCCTCTTCGACCAGGATTTCCCTGACTTCGCCCTCGACTTTCGCGATAACGTCCGCTTGGGCAAACGCTTCGATGGGTGCTGTGCCGGAGTACACGGCATAGACGTCTCCTCGGGTGGGGAGATTCGTCTCTACCGGTATTGGTGGCGTCTCTTCCGCGTCTTTCTTATCCGCGGATTTGCCACCTTTCTCGCAAGCGCTCAGCAACAAGACGCAGGCAACAACGGCTACGCTGTTACGGTAGAGTTTCATTGATTCCTCCCCTATGTCACCACAGCGCGCTACGTGCTGTCACCTGCCGATCGGGTGGTGCTAGCCGCTGAAGCTTTCCGGACGCGTGTTACTCGCGAGAACCTTACTGCCGTCACGCAGGCCAGTCTGCCCGATAACCACGACTTCTTCGTCTTCGGTAAGGCCGCCAAGAACTTCGATCTTGCCGTCCGTTTCAATGCCTGTTTCGATGATGCGCCTCACAACCTCACCATTACTCACCACGTAAACGCTCGCCTGTTCGTCATCGTTGAGCAAAGCGATCGACGGAACCAGCAGCGCATTCGCGTGTTTTTCGTAGGCGATCGTAAAATTGCCAAACATGCCAGGCGCTAACTCGCCGCTTTCATTTTCGATCACTACCGTTGCGCGAAAGGTCCCGTCGCGTGTATCGATGGTTGGGCTGATGCGAACAATCGATGCGGGGAATTCCACACCCGGCATCGATGCGACCTGCAGCGTGGCCGCATGGCCGGCCTGGAACTTCGGCAATTGGGTTTGCGGAATTTGCAGGTAGGCAACGAGCTCCGTCGTCTGCGTGATTCGAAACGCGACATCACCGGCGTCGACGTTTTGACCCGGCTTGATTTCGCGCGCAGAGACGACACCGGCTATCGTTGCTCGAATATTCGAATAATCGTAATTCAGCCGTTTTAGTTCGTAGGTCGCCTCGAGCGCCGCGAGATCGTACTTGAGGCCCTCGAACATCGATGCACTGATAAGGCCGCGCTCGTGCAGGTCCTTGTTGCGTTCGTACGTTCTGCTCGCATTCTGCAAATTGGCTTTGGCGGCCAGCATCTCAAGGCGAAGGCGCTCGCCGTCAAGACGGGCGAGTGTCTGGCCTGCTTCAACGATGTCGCCTTCTTCAACCAGCAATTCCACCAGTTCGCCGGAAGTACGTGCGATCACCGGGGCATCGGCGTCCGAACTCAAGGCGGCTGTCGTCTCGTAGGTGGCGTAAATGTCAGAACGATAGGGATACGCAACCTCAACGGGCACAGGGGTTGCCGCCTGAATCGCGTCCTGGTCAGCAACGCTGGCTTCGCCAACGCCGCAACCCGCGAGCACTGCCATTCCGGCAATGGCGAGTGTGGCAATGATCGGTGTCGTCGTCTTCATCTTCTTCTGACCGTCGAATTTAGTGTTGTAGTGAAGTATAACACTAGCTCGGTATAACGCAACCCATGAATTCAAGAATCGTCAAACGGATGATGATATTTAAAATCAATGAGTTACGCCAAAATAGCCAGCAATACCTGCCGTGTCATAGTGATTAGATGCCTGACAGGCGGTTTTAGATTGATTGCCGCGCGGAAAGTTGCCGACTGGCCGAATCGGGCACAGGTAACGCTCGCTAAATCAGGAGGCGGCCGTTGCGGACTTACCGGAATGCAGTCGCCGACGGTCATGCCAGCGCCTCATGACATTGGCCTGAATCATCAACAGGCTCGGCGTCAGCAGCAGCGTCAATATCGTCGCGAATGCCAATCCTCCGGCGACGGACGAAGCGAGCTGCGTCCACCATTGCGAACTGGGTGCGCCGACAGAGACATGCCGGTCGATGAGATTGACATTGACTCCGAGCACCATCGGCAGAAGGCCGACGACGGTGGTAACGGTCGTCAGCAGAACTGGGCGCAAGCGAATGGCGCAGGTTCGCATGATGGCGTCGTACGCGGCTTCGCCACGGCTTCGCAAAACGTTGTACGTATCGATGAACACGATATTGTTGTTCACCACGATACCGGCGAGCGTAATAACACCAACGCTGCTCATAATGACGCCGAAGGGTTTGCCCATGATCAAATGACCCAGTAGTACGCCGCCGGTAGAAAACAAGACTGCGGTGAGAATCAGCCCGGCCTGGTAAATGCTATTGAACTGCGTGACGAGAATGATCGCCATAATAGCCAATGCCATCATCATTGCTCTTGCGAGGAACGCCATGTCTTCTTCCTGGTCTTCCGTGCTGCCACCGAATTCCACGGATACACGCGAGTCGAATCCCAGCTCCGACATCGATTCGCGCAGCTCGGCGACGACATCCGTGACCAGGAAATTGCTGGCAACATCGGCATCGATGGAAAGCGTTCGTCGCATGTCCGTTCGCCGGATCGTGCTGACTTTCTGGGCGGGAACGCGCTCGATAAATGTACTGATCGGTACCTGTCCCTGCTCGCTCGGTATTCGGAGTTCATCAATTTGTGCGAGG
>Ga0265306_10000024_pt1 | contig 52566 bp, 52 predicted proteins | sample Helome_3_FD_192493 | JGI IMG/M metagenome (GOLD analysis project Ga0265306, IMG submission 192493) | Marine sediment microbial communities from subtidal zone of North Sea - Hel_20160420 (Illumina Assembly) | ecosystem: Environmental > Aquatic > Marine > Subtidal zone > Sediment ... | reverse complement strand
CGGCGGTCATGGCGTCGAGAAAGCTGTCGGTGAAGGCCTTGCCGACACGTCGGTAGCCGAAGCTCTGCAGGGATTCATCACTCGCGTCACGTTTTGGCGGAATAAATAACTCGGCAGCGACGCGCAGTTTCTGCGGCAGGCTCAGGAGTTTCGAGGCAATGAATGCCGGCGGGGATTCCGGCAGGCGGTGGAGCTGATCGGTAAAAATGTAGCGTTTGCGCGCCAGGTCCGAGCTGGCCAGCAGCAGATGTTCGGCAGCGGCATCCTGCACCAGCTGCATGCTGTCCGGCTTGTTGGTGAGAAAACCGTTGCCGCCTGCCTCGAAGCGGAACCCGTCACATTCGACGGTGCGCATGGTCCCGCCCGGCGCGGAATTAGCCTCGTAGATCACCAGTTCCCGGTCAGGCTGCGCGCGTTGCAGGTAGAAGGCAGTGGTCAGGCCGCTGATCCCGGCCCCGACAATGGCTATACGCATGCTGGTTCTCCGCCGTATATAACCGGACGTTTACTGGAATACTGCGGTTGTACTGTAGTACCCCCGCCAGGAAGCACGCTCCTGCAGGTCTCTTTCTTTGCGTGGGCAGGCTATGCCCGCGACACGTACTCGCCGGTTGCCGTATTGATCTTGATGTGTTCACCGGGCGCCAGGTACTCGGGCACCTGTACCACCAGCCCGGTATTCAGGGTGGCGGGCTTGGTGCGCGAGGAGGCCGAGGCCGCCTTCATGCCCGGCGCCGTCTCGGTGATCTCCAGTACTACCGTTGCAGGCAGGTCGATGCCGAGGATGCGGTCGTCCGCAATCATGGCCAGGATGCCCTCGAGGTCCTCGCCCAGATAGTGCAATTCATCCTCGAGGTCTGCCGTACCGAGCGTATATTGCTCGAAGGTTTCCCGGTCCATGAAGGTGCAGCTGTCACCGTCCCGGTAAAGAAACTGCACCGGGCGACGGCTGAAATCGACCGTGTCAACGGTCGCGTCACCCTTGAAGCGGTTCTCGTATTTCTGTTTGGTGACGATATCGATGCCGCGCACCTTGTAGAGGGTGCTGCCGCTGCGCGAGGAGGGACTCTGTACGTCCAGTTCCCTGACCATAATACTGCGTCCGTCGATGTCGAGTACCAGGCCCTTTTTGAGATCACTGGCCTTCATGACTGTGCGGAACGATCAGCCGTGCTCGTGTTCGCCCGGAGCGTGCACGTGACCATGCTCGATTTCTTCCGCAGTTGCCTCGCGGATCTCCATGATCTTGACCACGAAATTCAGTTGCACGCCGGCCAGCGGATGGTTGCCGTCGACGGTGATGGTGTCGCCTTCAACCTTTGCGATCGTGACCATGACAGCATGTCCCTCCGGGCTTTGCGCATGGAACTGCATGCCGGCCTCCAGTTCCTGCTCGGGCGGAAACATCTCGCGCGGGACATCCTGGATACGGTCCTCTTCGCGTGTGCCATAGCCTTCCTCGGGCGCGACCGTTACGGCCAGTTCATCGCCGGCCGCTTTGCCGGTCAGGGCGCTCTCCAGTCCGGGAATGATGTTGCTGGCGCCGTGCAGGTACAAGAAGCTGCCATCGTCTGACTGGTCGATGATATTATCGTCGTCGTCCTTCAGGGTATAGGCAATGCTCACGACCCGGTTGTTTTCAATTTGCATAGTCTCTCTCCATTCAGATGGTGTCCGGGTTTATGAGTTCCGCCCTGGTGGCGGCGATACTAGCACAACAGGGTGTAATATGCGTGGGTACGGCGGAAATCGGTTCGGCAGGAGGTCGTCAGGCTGACATGGACTGGCAGGTGTACATCATCCGCTGCACGGACAATTCCCTGTACACCGGGATCACGCTCGATATCGACCGGCGTATCGGGGAGCATGGCGGCACGCGCGGGGCAAAGTATTTTCGCAGCAAGCGGCCGGCACAGCTGGTGTTCCTGGAGGGCGGACACACGCGCAGTTCAGCCAGCCGGCGCGAGGCCACCATCAAGAAGCTGAGGCGCGCCGCCAAGCTGCGCCTGATCGAGAAGAGCGGCTACCTGCCGGATTAACCTGCGGATCCGGGCGGTTTTCCGCGCCGTGGCCAGTCACTGGTGGTCCGGGCGATACGCGAGGGCCGGCAGTATGCGCGTGCTGTTGATCTGGCGCTTGCCGGTAAAAGTGGATTAGCCGGACTTTGATTCCGGCGATTTGTCCTGCTGCTTGCCGCGCTGGCTGTTCTTGCGGGTGGTCTTCTTGGTCTCGAGGGTAAACCAGTCGTCACTGGTGATTTCGTGCACGTAATCGGCCTCCCCGGTCAGCAGCTTCGAGGTGGTGGAGGGTACCGAGGCGATCTCCACGCGCACGCCCTCGGCCTTCAGGTGACTGACGAGTTCCACGAAGTCCGAGTCGCCGGACATGATAATGATGGTGTCGACCTTGCTGGCCAGCTGGGTCGCCTTGATCGACAGGGGAATGTCCGCACTCTTGCGGCAGGGCCGTACCGAGCCGTGGTAGTTGCTGTGCAGCCGCTCTTTCAGTTTCGAGGAAATCTGCTTGCCTTCGCGGAAGTAGACCAGCCGGTTGAGGCCGCGATTGCCCAGCAGGCGGGGCACCAGGGTGTCGAAGTTGAGCATGGTGTTCGGCTTGTTCGTTTCGGAGTGGATGCTGCGCTCGATATTGTTGCCGTCCACCAGGATGGCGACTGACTGGCTGATGAGTACGGTACCGTTTTCGGTGGCTGACATTGGATTCATCCGGTTGTTTGCAGTAAAAACCGGCGCGGCATTGTACAATGCCGCCGGTTACGACAGCATACACTGAATTACCGGGAGGATGTCTCATGGGGGTTGCACTTTCACTGCACGTACTGGCCGTTGTTGTCTGGGTGGGCGGCATGTTTTTCGCGTACATGGTACTGCGTCCGGTTGCGGCCAGCCGGCTGGAGCCGCCATTGCGGCTGTCGCTGTGGGCGGATGTGTTCGGCCGGTTTTTTCCATGGGTGTTTGTCTCGATCGCCATCATCCTCGCCACAGGACTGTGGATGGTGCTGGCGGTGTTCGGCGGATTCGCTGCCTCCGGCCTGTATATCAACCTGATGTTCGGGCTCGGACTGGTTATGATGCTGATCTTCCTGCACGTGTATTTCGCACCCTACCGGCGACTGCGTACTGCCGTGGAACAGGCGGACTGGGCGGCAGGCGGCAAACAGCTGGCGCTTATCCGTGTCATGGTAGGCATCAATACGCTCCTTGGCCTGCTGGTTATCGCCATCGCCTCGGGTGGACGTTCCCTGCTGAGCTGATGCAGTCGGGGTGCGGGGCTTGCAGGAGTGCCGGCTGCCATCTACATTGATAGGGTAGCCTGAATCTGTACGTAGATGCGGGCAATCACAAGGGGGCATGAAAGTGGCGGAGATACAATCAAATAATGAGACGTTAACCGGTTTTCCGTTTGCACCGGCAGGCTGGTCACCGGACCAGGCCGCCGCGGCCGCCGGCCTGGAGCCGAACGACCGTCACTGGGATGCAGTCAGGGCCCTGCAGGAGTATTTCGCGCGCCACGCAGACGGGCGGGGCATCAACATGCGCGAACTGCATGATGCACTGGACGAGAAATTCCATGACAGCGGCGGTATGAAATTCCTGTACAAGCTGTTTCCCGCCGGTCCGGTTGCGCAGGGTTGCCGACTGGCGGGGCTGGAACCACCGGCCGGCAGTACCGATACCGGTTTCGGGAGTGTCCAGTAACGGTAAGATGCAACCGCTGGAGGTGCTCGAGTTCTGGTTCGCGCAGGAGTCGCGTGAGCGCTGGTTCAACTCGACCCCCGCGTTTGATGCAGCCATCCGGTCCCGGTTCGAGATCACCTGGGAGCAGGCACGCGACGGTCAGCTGGCTGGCTGGGAAGCGAGCCCCGGGGGTGCGCTGGCACTGGTCATCATACTGGACCAGTTTCCGCTGAATATGTATCGCGGACTGGCGCTGCGTCACAGCACCGAGGCGCAGTCACGCGCGGTCGCTGCGCGTGCCATTGACAGGGGGTTTGACCTCGAGTTGCCGAAAGACCGGCTGGCCTTTCTTTATCTGCCCTTTATGCACAGTGAGTCACTGGCCGACCAGGACCGCTCGGTGGAATTATTCGAACAGGCCGGCCTGGATGCCAACCTCGAGTTTGCCCGTCATCACCGCGACATCGTGCGCCGCTTCGGACGCTTTCCGCACCGTAATATCACGCTTGACCGCGACAGTACGCCCGAAGAGCTTGCCTGGCTGGCTTCGCCTGAAGCGTTTAATCCCTGACCGGTTCGGTCAGCTTTCTCAGCACGTGGGCCGCGGCCGCCAGGCCGAAGCTCGCCGTCACCGGCATGGCCGAGCCGAGTCCGCCGGCGCAGCTCAGGCCGCCGGCAGCGGCATTGTCCGGTTTGGCCGGGCTGACGCCACCGCCTTCCGCCGGAAACAGCGGCTGTTCCTCTGAATATACGCACGGGATATCGAAGCGCCGCCTGGGGTTGGTCGGGAAGTTATAGTCATAACGCAGCAGCTTGCGCGTCTTCGACAACAGGGCGTCGTGTTCGGTCCGGCTGAGGTCCGCCACACGAATACGGGTCGGGTCGCGTTGCCCGCCGGCCCCGCCGACGGTGACCAGTTTCAGCTTGTTGCGTTTGCAATACGCGATCAGTTGCGCCTTGATGCGGAAGCCGTCGACACAGTCGATGAGGTAGTTGAAGCCGCCGCCAAGCAGGGTTTCCATGTTGTCGGCCGTCAGGAATTCCTCGACCGCATGCACCCGGCAGTCCGGGTTGATGGCGTGAATCCGCTCCGCCATGACCTGCACCTTGGCCATGCCAAGCGTATTCGTCAGTGCCGGCAACTGGCGGTTGATGTTCGATTCGGCCACGTGGTCGAGGTCGACCAGCGTGAGCGTGCCGACCGCCGAGCGTGCCAGCGCCTCGGCGGCCCAGGAGCCGACGCCGCCGATACCGAGCACGCACACATGCGCCTGCTGCAGGCGATGCAGGCCGGCGTCGCCGTACAGGCGGCTGATGCCACCGAAGCGTCGTGTGCTGTCTGCTGTCATGGGGCGGCAACATACCAGAAATCCACTGTGTTTGAGGCAACGATCGGCATAGAATGAAAATATGGAACTGATCGACAGCCACTGTCACCTCGACCTGCCGGCCTTCGATGCCGACCGTGAGGCGGTGATTGCGCGCAGCCGTGCCAGCGGCGTGAGCGGGTTTGTCGTGCCGGGGGTGCAGGCCTCCGGGTGGGAGCCGTTGTGGCAGTTGAGCCGGCAGGTGCCGGACCTGTACCCGGCCTTCGGACTGCACCCGGTGTACCTCGAACAGCATGCAGCGGGTGACGTGGCCCTGCTGGAAACGATGCTTGCCGGCAGGCGACCGGTGGCCATCGGCGAGATCGGGCTCGACCTGCACGTCCAGGGACTCGATCCCGACCGCCAGCAGGCCCTGTTCGAGGCGCAGCTGGCAATCGCACGCAGCGCGGACCTGCCGGTGATTTTACATGTCCTGAAGGCGCATGACCGGGTGCTGTCCACGCTGCAGCGCATCCGCGTGTCCGGCGGAATCGTGCATGCCTTCAACGGCAGCCTGCAACAGGCGCAGCGCTACATCGAGCTGGGTTTCAGTTTCGGCTTCGGCGGTATGCTGACATTCGAGCGTTCCAGCAAGCTGCGTGCACTGGCACGCGAACTGCCGCTGGCATCGATCGTGCTCGAGACCGACGCCCCCGACATGACCGTGATGCAGCATCGCGGCGAGCGTAACAGTCCGGAGTATCTGCCTTACTGCCTGGCGGCCCTGGCCGGGGTGCGGGATACGGATCCCGATGCAATCGCGCGCGCCACGACGCAAAACGTGCGCGCCCTGCTTGGCTTGCCGGAGTGGCGACAGCAGCACAGTGATGCGGTGCATTGAATACCCTGCGACTATTCTGTTACGGCACCCTGCAGGTCCCGGTGCTCATGGCACGGATCAGCAGTATTCGCGCGCGGTTCGAACGACGCCATCTTGCGGCCTGGTTGCGGGATCGCTGCATAGCTGACAGCCATGGGTAAACTGCTGATCATCATCGGGCTGGTCATCGTGGTGGCAGGGCTGGTGCTGCAGTTCGCGCCCGGCCTGTTCAGCTGGTTCGGGAATCTCCCGGGTGACATCCGCCGGGAGGGTGAACACGGTACGCTGTTTATTCCGATCACTTCCATGGTCGTGGTCAGTATCATTGCCAGCATCGTTATCAGCCTGTTTTTCAGGCGCTAGCCGACAGGTCGCAGGGGGAGCATTATGGAGATCGAAATCGAGCACAACCTGAAACGTACGCAACTCGACGCACTGGGTGTCTTCGACTGGCCGGTGTGGGAGAAAGAGGTCTCACGCTTCGACTGGAGCTATGATACACAGGAGGCCTGTTACCTTATTGCAGGCAGCGTAACGGTCACACCGGCAGGTGGTGCGCCGGTTAACATCACGGCCGGCGACTACGTGATCTTCCCCGCCGGCATGTCCTGTGTCTGGGATATCAGCGAGCCGGTCTCGAAACACTACCGGTTCGGTTGATTTATTTGCCCCGGGTGGAACGATTCACCGAACGGGCGCTCATAAGTAAGCAAATGTAATAAAAAGACTCGCCACAGAGGGCACAGAGGACACAGAGAAATAAAACAAAACCAAGCATAATTTAGGCTATTTCCGATGCATGGAAATTAAATTCTTCCGGCGAAAAATAAAAATGGCCCGGTTGTTGTCTCTGTGCCCTCTGTGGCGAAGTTATTCAAATTATGAATAAATCGATCGGAAACAGAATTCCCGACGGGTATGCGAAATGATCCGGGTCCTGCTTGCCGCCATTCTGCTGCTGTCTGCCGCCATACTCCCCGCGAGCGAACGCGCGGGTGGCTGGCGGCTGACCGAAGAATCCAGTCCCTATCTGCAACTGCATGCCGACAACCCGGTCGAGTGGTATCCCTGGGGCGAGGCTGCCCTGCAGATGGCGCGCCGTGAGAACAAGCCGCTGTTCATCTCCATCGGCTACTTCACCTGTCACTGGTGTCACGTGATGGCGCGTGAATCATTCAGCAACGCGGCCATTGCCGAATTGCTCAACAAACATTTCGTGGCCATCAAGATTGACCGCGAACAGCGCCCGGACCTCGATGCCGCGTACATGTCGTATGTCGAGTTGACGCAGGGCATTGGCGGCTGGCCGCTGTCGGTATGGGCAACGCCCGATGGCGAGCCGTTCCTGGGCGGGACCTATTACCCGCCGGAGTCATCGCCGGGGCGGACGGGATTCAGGGAGCTGCTTGAGCGCCTGTCTGCATTATGGGGAGAAGATGAAGCGGCTATCCGCCGGACCGCGCAGCAGGCGGTCGACCTGCTGGCATCGCTCGGGCGTTCGGTGCGCCCGGCGGAACTGACCGATGCACCGCTGGCGGCGGCCAGGCAGGAATACCGCCTGTCGTACGACGATCTGCAGGGTGGCTTCGGTCCGGCGCCGAAGTTTCCGCAGCCGGCGCGCCTTTTGTTCCTGCTGGAGGATACGGAATCCTCCAGCCGGGACATGGCAGTGCACACGCTGGAGCACATGATCGCCGGTGGTATCCACGACCGCCTGGGCGGCGGTTTCCACCGGTACTCCACCGACTTCGAGTGGCGCCTGCCGCATTTCGAGAAAATGCTCTATGACCAGGCGCTGGTGGCACGTGCCTGCCTGGTGGCATGGCGCGAGACACAGCGCCCGTTATTCGCCGCTGCCGCGCGCGCTGTGCTCGATTTCAGTCTGCGCGAACTGCGCCATCCACAGGGCGGTTTTTATTCCGCGCTGGGCGCGGACAGCCCGGTCGATGGCGCTGCAGATGCGCATATGCAAGAGGGCGCGTTCTACACCTGGCGCTGGGACCAGCTGACCGCGGCCCTCGGTGAGGGTGCGCTGCTGGACTGGGCCGCGGCGCGCTATGGGCTGTCGCAGCGCGGCAATGCACTGCACGACCCGCTGGGCGAAATGGTCGGCAGGAATGTCCTGGCCGAGCTGCGTGACGAGGGGCAGCTGGCGGAACAGTTTGATGTCGACCTGCTGACCACCCGGCAGCGCAATGCGCGCGTGGACGGCCTGTTGCGCGATGCGCGCAGCGCCCGCCCGCCGGTGCCGGTCGATGACAAGGTTGTGACGGCGTGGAATGGCTACATGATCACCACACTGGCGCTGGCCGGTCGCCTGCTGGATGAACCGCGCTATCTCAAGGCGGCCGAACAGGCGGCGGGTTTCATGCTGCAACAACTCCACGACGAGGAAGACGACGTGCTGTACCGGGACTGGCGTGACGGCACGCGCGGCTCCGCCGGATTCAACGAAGACTATGCCGGGCTGGCCGAGGGTCTGCTGTCACTCTACCGGGTCACCGGCGAGCGTCGCTGGCTGCAACGGGCGCAGGGTCTGGTCGAACAACAGCTGGCATTGTTCTGGGATGATACCCATGGTGGTTTCTACAACACGACCGGCGACCGTGCCGGGTGGCTGCGCGAAAAGCGGCTGGTCGATGGTGCCAGTGTGTCGGACAACGGTGTTTCGCTGCACGTGCTGCTGACGCTCGGACGCATGACGGGACAGCGAAAATATACGGACCGGGCCCGCCAGGTGGCGGCCTGGGCCATGGCGCAGCTTGCCGACGCCCCGTCCGAGATGCCCTACACACTGCGTGCCTGGCCGCGCTTGCTCGATGCAGAGACTGCATCAGAAAAATCACGTAAATAATTGATAAAAAACTTATAAAAGTATGATCTGGCGGACGCTCGCTGGTTCAGGCGGGGGGGTACTGGCGCTGCCGTGATCTGCAAGGGGTCGGGTTAGAACCGTGGCACTCGCCGACGCAACGCACCGGGTCAGGATTGATTATTCCGCACGTTCCGGAATCAGCGTGATTTCGACGCGGTTGTTGGCGGCGGCAACCGCATTCCATTCGCTTGCCGAGACGCCGGCATCGCGCGGCGGGTAGGGCAGTTTCGGCCGGCTGTTTTGATAGTTCACTATTTCGACGCGGATGTCTTCACCGTTCACCAGCGGTGATGTGGCCATGAAGTTGGCAAAGCCGATGGATTGCCGCTCACCGAGCGTCGGCAGCTGGTAGTGCGGGTGCCCGATCAGGCTGCAATCCGACATGTAACGCCCGTCATCGGCCATGCGGTAGCCGTCCACCTCGTCACCCGTGAGGCAGAAATCACCGAGATGGGATTCCAGTTGTACGTTGCCCCTGAAACCCAGGGACGACAGTCGTGTGAGCAGTTCCTGGACTATGGCCAGGCGCTGGTCGCTAAAGGCCACATCCTGCATGTCATAGGCGCTGCTCAGATTGATGGCCCAGGCGATGCTGTTGTACAGCAGCTGTGTCTGCAGCCGTGAGTCGGCTGCCTGGCTGTCGAGCTGGTCACGCAGGCTGGCACGTTCGGTGCTGCTGTCTTCCTGCAGTTGCCGTGCAGCGACCAGTTCCATGACACGCTGGCCGGCGGCGTCCAGCCGGTCGCGCGTTTCGAGATGCAGGTTGTACAGCGACAACAATGCAACCAGCATGATCAGGAACACCGTCAGCGGCAGCCACAGGCTGGACAGCCCCCCGGGCGAGACCCTTGCAGCGGACAGTGCATCGATGTCGCTGCGCATACCGCGCAGCTCCCCGAGCATTTCATCGTAACGGTTGTCCGGCAGTTCACCGTGCCGGTGATTGACGGCTTCGTGATTGCCGACTGCCTCGGCCGCCTCGTAGGCGATATCCCGGATGTCGCCGGCCTCTGCCGACAGCGCAACCTCCGGTACATCCTCGAGCAGCATCACGTTACTTTTGCGGTCGGTCTGGCTGCGGCGTTCGTGTGCGAGTCCCAGGCTGTTCAAGACCTCGAACAGTTCGGCCGGCTCGACATGTTTGGGTACGATACCGATGGCACCCAGCGCGCGGGCCTGGCTGACGTACAGGTCACCCTCCTTGGAGGTGTACATCATGATCGGAATCGTGGCGGTGTCGGGGTTGTCCTTGATGGCCTCCACAGCCTGGAAGCCATCCATGTCCGGCATCATGATATCCATGAAGATCACGTCCGGCGTGTTGTTCACCAGGTAGTCGATCGCTTCCGGCGCGGATTCCAGGGTGTCTACATCGAGATTCTGCTGCTCGAGCATGTGCTTGAGCGTGACGCGCGCCGTCTTGGAATCATCGACAACCAGTGCGAGTCGGTTTGCCATGGCCGGGGGCTCTCTGCATTACCTCGTTGGAATCGGCAGGCTGACTATAACCCAACAGCCTGACCCTGTCTGTGAACAGGTCGGCTGGCTTGACGAGAAATTTAGACAGGCTGTCGGGCAACCCGGGGAATTCAGTCCCTGTGACTAGCCGGTGTTGCGCATGCCGCTGGCGATGGCGTTAATCGAGCGCAGCAGCGGATGCAGCCAGCGCTCGCGCTGTTCATCGGGAAGGCTGCTGTCGCGGTAGCGCGACAGCAGGGTGATCTGGATATTGTTGAGCGGGTCGAGATAGGGATTGCGACGGTACAGTGACAGGGCCAGGACCGGATTTTCCTCCAGCAACTGGTGAACACCGCTGACACCGAGCACCTGGGTAACCGTCAGCCGGTACTCGCCGCGGATCTTGTTGTAGATGGTTTCTGCCATGTCCCGGTCACTGGCCAGCTGCATGTACATGCGGGCGATATTCATCTCGCCCTTGAACAGGGCCATCTGGATGTTGCTCAGCAGCGAGCGAAAGAACGGCCATTCCCGGTACATTTCCTGCAGCCTCGCCAGTCGGGCGGGGTCATCGTTGCGCCAGGTCTGCAGTGCGGTACCGAGTCCGTACCAGGCCGGCAGCGTGTGTCGTGACTGCGCCCAGCCGAATACCCAGGGTATGGCGCGAATGGATGTCTTCGAGCGATCCTGCTGCTTGCGGTGCGACGGCCGGGAGCCGATGTTCAGCAACCCGATCTCGGTGACCGGCGTAACCTCGTAAAAGTAATCGAACAGGCCCGGCGTATTGTCGATCAGGTCGCGGTAGCAGGTCTCGCCGATGGCGGTGATCTCGTCCATGATGCCCATGTAGTCGCGCCGGTCCTGTGCGGCCGGCTTGACCAGCACGCGGCTGGCCTTGAGCAGACCGGTGATGCCCATGGAGAGCTCATAGACGGCCGTCTCCGTGTTGCTGTACTTGTAACGCAGCACCTCGCCCTGTTCGGTAAACTTGATCTGTCCGTGCACCGTGCCCGGCGGCTGCGACAGGATGGACGCATGCGTGGGACCGCCGCCGCGCCCGATGGTGCCGCCGCGACCATGGAACAGCCGCGTCCGGATACCGTAGCTCTCGGTAATCGCGAGGATCCGCTTCTGCGCCTCGTACAGGCCCCAGTTGGAGGCGAGTATGCCGCCGTCCTTGCAGGAATCCGAATAGCCCAGCATGATTTCCTGGCACTTGCCCGCACTGTTGAGCAGGGCGCGGTAGGTATCGTTTTCCAGCAGTTGCGACAGCACATCCTCCGCATGCGCCAGGTCCTCGATGGTCTCGAACAGCGGGCTGATGCTGATGTGGCAGAACCATTCATCCTCCTGGCGGCCGGCCAGTCCGGTCAGCCAGGCGAGGTACATCACCTCGAGGACGTGGCTGGCCGTATGTGTCATGGAAATGACATAGTTGCCGAAGGCCTGCCGGCTGATTTCATCCTGCATGCGGACCATGACGTCAAACACCTCGAGGATTTCGCGCGTCTCGTCTGCCAGCCGGTCGCGACTGATGTCCGGTACAGCGCCGGCCAGGCTGGCACTCAACAACTGCTGACGTGCCGTTTCGTCCAGCGCCTCATAGTCCGTGGCGCCCGGCAACTGCCGGAGAATGTCGCCGACGGCCGCGCTATGGCGGGTGGACTCCTGGCGGATATCCAGGTGCATGAGGAAAAAGCCGAAGGTTTCCACCAGCCGGATGAGATCCAGCAGTTCGGCGCCGGCCACGATGTCGTCACCGTCCGCCAGCAGCGACGCGCGGATCAGTTGCAGGTCGCGCATGAAGTCGTCTTCCGAGTCGTAGCCGACCTCGCGGGTCCCGCCGGTACGGTCCGCTTTTTCGATCCGGTCATCGGTGACGGCCAGGTTCAGGCGCAGCCGGTATGCCATGATGAACAGCTTGCGCCGGTAGAGCTCATATTCGTAGGCGCGCGGAAAATCCCTGCAGGCGTCGGCGAAGCGGGCTTCATCCGCGGCAAGTCTGGCGGTAAATTCCTGCGTGAATTTGCACAGGCGCGAGGAATGCGTCAGGCGCCGGCCGAGGGCAACTACCTTATCCAGGTACATCGCCAGTACTTCCCGCATGTGCAGGCGCAGCGCAAGCTCGGTGGTCTCCGGCCTGACGAACGGGTTGCCGTCACGGTCGCCACCGATCCACGAGCCGAACCTGATCAGCCCGCCGGGAACCCTGACCTGCGGCGCGAACCCGCGCGAACCGTAAACGCTGCGCACGGACTTTTCCAGGTAGCGATAGGTCTTCGGCACAGCATCGAACAGGCTTTCGCGGAAAAAGTACAGGCCGTTGCGGATTTCATCCTCGACGGCCGGCTTGTAGGCGCGCACCTCGTCTGTCTTCCACAGCACCTGGATCTGCTGCTTGAGCTCCGTCCTGATCTCGTTGCGTTCCTCCATGCCGAGGCGCGTATCGTCGAGCTTCTCGCTGATCAGGAAGATCCGGCGCAGCGCATACATGACGGTGCGGCGTTTAGCCTCGGTCGGATGTGCCGTGAACACGGGCAGGTACAGCGCCTGGTCAAGCAGTGTCTGCATCTGCTGCGGACCGATGCCCTCGCTGTGCAGTTCCTCCAGCGTGCGCGTGAAGGAACCGCGCCACAGGCGGTCATGCTTGCGCAGCTGCTTGCGGCGTTCGCTGTGCTGGAAGGCCTCTTCGGCCACGTTTGCCAGACTGAAATACAGGTTGAATGCGCGGATGACGTCGGTCAGTTCGTCCGCTTCGAGGTTGCTGGTGATGCTGTCCAGCCGGTTGCGCAGCCGCTCGTCTTCCCCCTTGCGCAGGCGGATGTAGCCCTTGCGCAGGTCTTCGACGGCACGCAGGATATGGTCGCCGGCGTGCTCGCGCAGGACCTCGCCGAGCAGGTTGCCGAACAGCCGCACCCGGCTGCGCAGTTCCTTGTCGCCGGTCCGGGTCAGCGCCGGGGAGATGTCTTCTGTCAGTTCCATAAAAAAAGCCACGCAATGCGCAGCCAGTGCAGCGGGCTACGCATGCTGCACCTGAGTACAGTACGTACCTGCTGCGCGTAAAATCAGTACGGGAACGGGGATTATACCGGTTGCCTGTCAATTCGCCACTTGCCGGCATCACCGGTGTGCAGCGTAATGAAGGATTACGCTTCGGCCGCCTCCATTCAGCCTGACGGGGTATGCCCGGGCCAGGGGATACACGGAGGTTGGAATAAATCCGCCGGGCGGGTCGTCTGTCCATCAGGGAGGAAATTTATGGGTACTGATGCTGACAGCCATGTCGGCAGCCCGCAACGGGCGCGCAAGGATTTTTCTGCCGGGCTCGAGTGCTTCCGCAATGACGACTATGCGGGCGCGCTGCAGTTGTTTCGCGCCGCGGATGAAGGCGCCGACCCCGGTGACAGCTTGCAGAGCCGCTATACATCCTTCCACGGTCTTGCGCGGGTGCATCTCGGCGACAGCAATGGCGTCAAACTCTGTCGCAAGGCCGCAGCCGGCGAGATCAGCGATGCCATCGTGTATTACAACCTCGCCATGCTGGAACACCGGCTTAACAACCGCGAGAGCGCCTGGACGGCATTGCGCCGCGGCTTGCGCATCGATCCCGGTCATGCCGGGCTGCAGCGACTGAAGAAGGACATGCAGCTGCGTGCCAGGTACGGGCTGATGTCCGGCCTGTCAGGCGACAATCCCTTCAACCGCCTGCTGGGCAAGTTGCGGCGGGGCGGGAGCGAGGCGCGGCCGGAAGATTGACCGGGTCGCACACCGGGGCACCGTGATCGGCTATAATTTCCACGGGAGTCGGCCAGGCAGCCGCGCCGCGCAAGCGGGGAGGAAAGTCCGGGCTCCACAGGGCAGGGTGCCAGGTAACGCCTGGAGGGCGCAAGCCCATGGAAAGTGCCACAGAAAATATACCGCCGGCTCTGCGTCTTGTACGCGGAGCGGGTAAGGGTGAAATGGTGCGGTAAGAGCGCACCGCGCGCCTGGTAACAGGCGTGGCAGGGTAAACCCCATCCGGAGCAAGACCAAATAGGGGGACATTCGTGCGGCCCGCGCGGTCCCCGGGTAGGTTGCTTGAGGCCTGCGGCGACGCAGTGTCCAGATGAATGGCTGTCCACGACAGAACCCGGCTTATCGGCCGGCTCCCACGAATTCAGTAGCGAGTTGAAAGTAGCGGGTGGCGAGGGTTGATCGCCTCTCGCTGCCAGCCATTTGTCACGAGCTACTAGCTACTGGCTACTGGCTACTTGTATAGTTAGATCTCCAGTCAATTATTCCGACGCGAAATGCCAGACAAGCTCTATATCAAGACCCACGGTTGTCAGATGAACGAGTACGACTCCGCGAAAATGGCGGACGTGCTGGTGGCCTCGCATGGCCTCGAGGTCACGCAGGACCCGCAGCGGGCGGATGTCCTGCTGCTCAATACCTGTTCGATCCGCGAGAAGGCGCAGGAGAAGGTGTTCTCCGAGCTGGGGCGCTGGAAGGCGTTCAAGGATGTGCGGCCGGGCGTGGTCATCGGTGTCGGCGGCTGCGTGGCGAGCCAGGAGGGCGAGGCGATCCGCACCCGTGCGCCCTACGTGGATATCGTGTTCGGTCCGCAGACCCTGCATCGGCTGCCGGCCATGCTCGATGACGCGCGTCGTACGCAGTCACCGGTTATCGATATTTCATTCCCGGAAATCGAAAAGTTCGACTGCATGCCGGCACCGCGTGCCAGCGGGGCCACCGCCTTCGTGTCCATCATGGAGGGCTGCAGCAAGTATTGCAGTTTCTGTGTCGTTCCCTATACACGTGGTGAGGAGGTCAGCCGGCCGTTCGATGATCTGATCGCGGAAGTCGTTGCGCTGGCGGAGCAGGGCGTGCGCGAGGTCACGCTGCTCGGCCAGAATGTGAACGCCTACCGCGGTGTGATGCATGACGGCGAGGTTGCCGACCTGGCGCTGCTGATCAATTTCATCGCCGCCGTCGACGGCATTGATCGTATCCGCTATACGACCTCGCATCCCCTGGAAATGAGCGACAGCCTGATCCAGGCCTACGCGGAAGTGCCTGGGCTGGTCGGTCATTTACACCTGCCGGTACAGTCGGGTTCGGACCGCGTGCTCGCGCTGATGAAACGCAACCATACCGCGCTGGAGTACACCTCGATCATTCGCCGACTGCGCGCGGCGCGGCCCGGCATCAGCATTTCCTCGGATTTCATCATCGGCTTCCCGGGCGAAACCGATGCGGATTTCGAGCAGACCATGGCGCTGGTGGAGCGCACCGGTTTCGACCATTCGTTCAGTTTCATCTACAGCCAGCGCCCTGGTACGCCGGCGGCTGCCCTGCCGGATGAGGTGCCGCTGGCCGTCAAGAAACAGCGGCTGGCACGCCTGCAGGCACGCATATCCGAAATGGCCGCGGCGATCAGCATGTCCATGGTGGGCACTGTCCAGCGCGTGCTGGTCGAGAAGCCGTCGCGCAAGCGCGCGGACCAGCTGAGCGGGCGTACGGAAAACAACCGGGTGGTCAACTTCGATGCCACGCCGGACCTGGTTGGACAATTTGTCGATATCCACATCACCGAGGCCCTGCCGAATTCACTGCGCGGCGAACTTGTCGCGCCGGGCAGCCGCGCATCCCTGAGGGCGTCTTGAGCAGCCACCTGCATTCCATCGACATCAAGCTCGAACCCGCTGACAACGAACGCCTGGCTGACCTGTGCGGTCAGTTCGACGTGCACCTGCACCAGCTCGAGCAGCGACTGGGTGTCGAGATCAACAGCCGCGGCAACCAGTTCCGTCTCGTCGGCGAGGAACCGGCCGTGGCGCGTGCCGAACAGGTGCTCGAAGGCCTTTATATGGAAACGGCCAACGGGGCCCTGACGCCGGAAAAGATCCACCTCTACCTGCAGGAGGCGGGCGGCCCACCGGCGCCGGGTGTTGCCGACAGTAAAACCGACAGCGTCATGATCAAGACACCCGGTGCCACCATCACGCCGCGCGGGTCGAACCAGAAGCATTACCTGCAGAACATTCTCGGCAACGACCTGAATTTCGGCATCGGCCCGGCCGGGACCGGCAAGACCTATCTCGCCGTGGCCTGCGCGGTACAGGCGCTGGAACAGGAGAAGGTCAGTCGGCTGGTGCTGGTGCGCCCGGCGGTCGAGGCCGGCGAGCGCCTGGGGTTCCTGCCCGGCGACATGACGCAGAAGGTCGACCCCTACCTGCGGCCACTGTACGATGCCCTGTACGAGATGCTCGGACTGGACCGGGTGGCGCGCCTGATAGAGCGCAACGTCATCGAGGTGGCGCCGCTGGCCTTCATGCGCGGCCGCAGCCTGAACGACGCCTTTATCATCCTCGACGAGGCACAGAACACGACTGTCGAACAGATGAAGATGTTCCTGACCCGCATCGGCTTCGGGTCGACCGCCGTCGTAACCGGCGACATTACGCAGATCGACTTGCCGCGGCAGACGGAATCGGGTCTGCGCCAGGTGATCGAGATTCTCAAGGACAGCGGGGATATCAGTTTCACATTCTTCTCCTCGCAGGACGTGGTGCGGCACCCGCTGGTCCAGCGCATTATTTCGGCCTACGAGAAATTCGAGCGTGGTGCCTGATGCCGGCGGGTATCGATATCGATGTGCAGTTTGCGGTTTCGGCGGATGGCATGCCGGATGCCGGCACGCTGCGCAAGTGGGCCGCCGCGGTACTGCAGGAACAGGCCAAAACTGTCGAGCTGGTGATTCGGGTAGTCGACGAGGCGGAGATTACCGCGCTCAATCGCCAGTACCGCGGCAAGGACGGGGCAACCAACGTCCTTTCATTTCCCAGCGAGCTGCCGGTGGAGGTCGGTTCGGCGCTGATCGGCGATATCGTGATTTGTGCACCGGTGGTTGCGCGCGAGTGTGTGCTGCAGAACAAGTCGCGCGATGCGCACTGGGCGCACCTTGTCATACACGGCGTGCTGCACCTGCAGGGGCTCGATCACCAGACGGATGACGAGGCGCGGCGCATGGAGGCCTGCGAGGCCCGTCTGCTTGGCGAACTGGGTTTCGCCGATCCCTACGGGGAGATGGCCTGAAGTTGCCATGGATTCACCGCATGGTGGCAATCCGACCGCCATTGCCGATATAGTGGCGACAGGGCAGCTGCAGAGGATTGAAAGTCAACTGATATTGTTTTTATAAGTATCACGTAACTGATTAATATTTAATGAACAAAGACCGACCTACCAACGGCTCCGCGCGGCCGTTCTGGCTGGAGCGACTGGCCCGGATGATTACGCGGGAGCCTGCCAGCAATGAGCAGCTGATCGAACTGCTGCGTTCCGCCCACCAATACAACCTGTACGATGCCGACGCCCTGGCAATGCTCGAGGGTGTGCTGCAGGTTGACGATATGCAGGTCCGCGACATCATGATCCCGCGTTCCCAGGTCGCCATCCTGGAGCGGGACGCCAGTCCGGACGAGCTGCTGCGTACCGTGGTCGAGTCCGGCCATTCGCGCTTCCCGGTGATCGGCGAGAGCCGCAACGAAGTGGTCGGGATTCTGCTGGCCAAGGACCTGCTGCTGTATGCGTTTCAGCGCACCGACGGACGATTCGACGTGAAGGGCCTGCTGCGACCGGCGGTCTTCGTGCCGGAGAGCAAGCGCCTCAACGTGCTGCTCAAGGAGTTTCGTGCCAGTCGCAATCACATGGCCATCGTGGTGGACGAATATGGCGGCGTTGCCGGAATGGTGACAATCGAGGATGTGATTGAGCAGATTGTCGGCGAGATCGAGGACGAGCACGATGTCGAGGAAGACGACATCATCCGCAAGCACAGCGATGTGCATTACACCATCAAGGCGCTGACACCGATCGAGGACTTCAATGAGTACTTCGGCACCCTGCTGTCCGATGAGGAGTTCGATACGATCGGCGGGCTGGTCGTGCACGAGATCGGTCACCTGCCGGAGCGCGGCGAGCGCATCGTCATCGGCAACCTGTTGTTCAAGGTGCTGCGCGCGGACAGTCGTCGCGTGCACATGCTGCAGCTGACCGTGCTGCCGCAGCCGGTCGAGGAACAGGCCGACCTGCTGAACGTCAAATCGTGACGGATACACGCACGCCGGCAACGGCGCTGTGGGTCCCGGTTCCCGAACGCCTGCAACCCTGGCTGGTCATCATCGCGGGAGTGCTGGCCGTCGGCGCCTTTGCGCCGTTCTCCATTTATCCACTGGCATTCCTGTCACTGGCCGTGCTGTTCAACCAGTGGCTGGGCGACAGCCCGCGCCGTGCGTTGCGGCACGGTGCCCTGTTCGGTCTCGGCTTTTTCAGTACCGGCGTCTCCTGGGTCTACGTCAGCGTGCATGTCTACGGCCAGGTACCGATGGTGCCGGCGGCACTGGTCGCTATCCTGCTGGTGCTGGTGCTCAGCGTGTTTGTCGCGCTGACCGGTTACCTGTGCCGGCGTTACCTGGCAGCTGCCGGCCCGGGTGGTCTGCTGCTGGTGCTGCCAGCCGGCTGGGTGCTGGCGGAGTGGCTCAGGGGCTGGATCTTCACCGGCTTACCGTGGCTTGATATCGGTGCCAGCCAGATCAACGGACCGCTGGCCGGCTACCTGCCCGTGCTCGGCGAATACGGCGTCACCTGGCTGGTCGGGCTGGGCGCCGGGCTGCTGCTGGCGTTGGTGGCCAACCGGCAGCGCGCGGTCAGCGCGGGCCTGCTTGCCGCGCTGCTGGCGGGTGGATATTTGCTGGAACATGTGGAGTGGACGTCAGCACGCGGCGAGCCCGTTCGCGTCAGTCTCATACAGGGCAATATCGCACAGGAAGACAAATGGGCGCCGGAACATCTCGAGCGCACGCTGCTGCTGTATGCGGATCTCACGTCTGCGGCTGCGGACAGCGACCTGGTGGTCTGGCCGGAGACCGCGATTCCCGCTTTCTACCACCAGGTCGAGGACAGTTATATTCCCTACCTGGAAGAGCAGCTGGCGGAGACCGGCCAGAGCCTGCTGACCGGTATCCCGGTGCTCGACCGCGAATCGTGGGACTACTACAACAGCATCATCACGCTGAACGGGGAACGCGGGTTCTACAACAAGCAGCACCTGGTCGCGTTCGGTGAATACCTGCCGTTGCGCTGGCTGATCGGCAATACGCTCGATGCGCTGGCCGTGCCGAATGCCGATTTCACCTCGGGCAGCGACGATCAGCCGCTACTGGATGCCGCCGGTTACCCGGTCGGCACATCCATCTGCTTCGAGGTGGCGTTCGCGCGCCTGATCAGTAACGCCTTGCCGGCCGCGGCCTTTCTCGTCAACGTCAGCAACGACGGCTGGTTCGGCCGTTCGCTGGCGCCGTTCCAGCACCTCGAGCTCGCGCGCGTGCGCGCGAAGGAAACCGGCCGCGCCCTGCTGCGCGCCACCAACACCGGCATCTCCGCGATTATCAATCATGACGGTTCGATCCAGACGAAGAGCCCGCAGTTCGAGCAGGCCGTGGTGCAGGGTGAAATCGTACCAAGACAGGGCGCCACGCCCTACGTGCGTTTCGGCGACTGGCCGATCCTGGTGATTGCCATTATTTGCCTGTTGATTGCGCGAATCAGATATAAAAACCAGCTCGCGCACGACTACAGGGATGTAGGAGGTAGAGCACCAAAAGTAGGCGCCTCTAGGCGACGCATGGAGCAGTTGCCGAAAGCCGCCAGGGCGCAAAGAAAGAAAAGATAAATTAACGCCACAGAAAACACAGAAAACACAGAGTAATATTATTGCTCGCTAAACCTGTCGTCAGGCGGCGACTGCAGGCCGGATCGCATCCGCGAATACCCGTCGCTGTATAACTATCCTCGCAGGAGCGCCTTGCGGGCGGTTTAATTATTGTCATTCCCGCGCAGGCGGGAATCCAGTTGAAAACAGTCCTTGATCAGCCTGATTATTCACTGATTACAAGCAGTGTACTGAAATGCCTGGCCGATAATCATCTGCAGCAGCAGTAGTTTATTGACTGGATTCCCGCCTCGGCAATTGCTCCATGCATCGCCTAGAGGCGCCTACTTTTGGTGCTCTACCTCCTGCATCCATGCAGTCGTGCGCGGGAATGACAGTAATATTACTGGTCATAGGTATTTGTTTTTCTCTGTGGCCTCTGTGTTCTCTGTGGCGTTTTATTTTATCTTTTCTTTCTTCGCGCCCTGGCGGCTTTGCGCGAGTATTATTTTGGCTGGCACATGCCTACTGAAAATCAAACACCCGGATTTTCGCCACCAGCGGTTTCAGGGTGTCGTTTACCAGTTGCACGTGCAACGGATGGACCAGGTAGGCATCCATGTCAGCCCGGTCGGTGAAACTCGCGATGAGGGCGACATCAAAGCTGCTGTCGACGATGGCGCGCTCGCTGGCGATGACGGTGCCGCTGCTCAGGGAGCGGACACCCGGTATCGTCCGCAGCACCTCGCTTGCATCGAGGACAGTCTGGCGGTGCGTGGCATTGCCGGGTTCCTTCAGCCATACCACCACGACATGCTCCAGTGTGCGGACGGGCGGTTTGTCCGGGCCGGCGCAGGCGAGCAGGGCAGTGGTCAGCAACAGGGTCGCCAGCACGCGGCCGGCGTGGTTCACGTGTGTGCTTCCGGTTTCGTCTGGCGGTGGAATACGGTGTGGCCGCAGTCGGGGCAGGCGGGAATTTCACCGGTGGCGTGAAAGCGCATCAGCGCCCCGCAGGTCTCGCACACCAGCGTGCCGGGACCGGTGATCTCGCCGGTGTTCCAGGCCGGGCCTTCCTCGATGTCGTGCTCGAACTGCTGTATCTCGAGTTTGGTGTGATCGGCAACCCGGTAGAGGATATCCAGCAAGCGGTCCTCGATCAGGTCGACGTCAAAGCGCAGCCAGTCGCCCAGTTCATGGCCGGTCTCGGCGAGGTGTTTGCCGGCATCCTCGATATCCCGCTGCAGGTACATGGACACCTTCTCGGCCTCGTCCCTGGTCAGCTCCTCCAGGTCGACCGTGGTATCGCGGGCCTTCCGGATGTACTTGCGCAGTACCGGCAGGGTGTTTTCCTCCGCCTCCTCAAAGGCCGTCTTGACCCGGGCCATCATGTTGTCATAGGCATGCAGCCATTTCTCGCGGGTGGGGTGTTCGTCGGTCATCCTGTCTTCCTGTGTGCCTTGTCTATGTCCAAGTGTGGCGCAAATTCGTGCCAAGGTGAAGGAAAACCGGGCCGGCGTGTTGTGGGCCGGATGATTGCTACGGTATTCTTCCAGCTCCTGACCAGCACAACGAGACCGATGGATACAACCTACCGGCCCGGCGATGTCGAGGCCGCGGCACAGCAGTACTGGGACGAGCACGACTGTTTCCGTGCCGTCGAGGACCCTGGCCGCGAAAAATACTACTGCCTGTCGATGTTCCCGTACCCCAGCGGGCGTCTGCACATGGGCCATGTGCGCAATTACACCATCGGCGATGTCATCAGCCGCTACCAGCGCATGCAGGGGAAAAACGTCCTGCAGCCGATGGGCTGGGACGCCTTCGGCCTGCCGGCGGAGAATGCCGCCATCCAGAACCAGGTGCCGCCGGCGCAGTGGACCCATGAAAACATCGACTACATGCGTATCCAGCTCAAGCAGCTGGGCTTCGGCTATGACTGGCAGCGCGAACTCGCGACCTGTGATCCGGACTACTATCGCTGGGAGCAATGGTTTTTCACCCGCCTGTTCAGCAAGGGGTTGGTCTACAAGAAGACCGCGGTGGTGAACTGGGACCCGGTTGACCAGACGGTGCTGGCCAACGAGCAGGTGATCGACGGGTGCGGCTGGCGCTCCGGTGCGCCGGTGGAGCGGCGCGAGATCCCGCAGTGGTTCATGAAGATCACCGATTATGCCGAGGAGCTGCTGGCCGACCTGGAGCAGCTGGACGGCTGGCCGGAGCAGGTCGTCACCATGCAGCGCAACTGGATCGGGCGCTCGGAAGGCATCGAGATGCAATTCGGTATCGAGGGCCGCGACGACACCCTGACCATCTATACAACACGCCCGGATACCCTGATGGGCGTGACCTATGTGGCCGTGGCGCCGGAACATCCGCTGGCCGCCGAGGCCGCCGCGGACAATCCGCTCCTGCATGACTTTATCGAAGCCTGTGCACACACCCGCGTGGCCGAGGCCGATATGGCGACCCTGGAAAAAGAGGGCGTGGACACCGGTTTGCAGGCAATCCACCCGGTCAGCGGCGAGACGGTGCCGGTGTGGGCGGCGAATTTCGTGTTGATGGAATACGGTTCCGGTGCCGTGATGGCAGTACCGGCACACGATCAGCGCGACTACGAATTCGCGCAGCTAAACGGGCTGCTCATCAAACAGGTTGTGCACCCGGCCGCCGGGGCAGATCCGGCGGACATATCGCAGGCGGCCTTTACCGACCGGGGCGTGTTGCAGGACTCGGGCGAGTTCAGCGGGCTGACATCAGAGCAGGCGTTTGACGCCATCGCCGACTGGTTGCAGGCGCGCGACCGCGGCAGCCGCCAGGTGAATTACCGCCTGCGCGACTGGGGTGTGTCACGGCAGCGTTACTGGGGCTGCCCCATACCGATCATCAATTGCGCAAAGTGCGGTGCCGTTCCGGTGCCGGAGTCAGACCTGCCGGTCACGCTGCCGACCGATGTCACGGTCGATGCCACCGGCTCGCCGCTGAAGAAGATGCGCGCGTTTATCGAGACGAGCTGCCCGCAGTGCAAGGGCCCGGCCGAACGCGAGACCGATACCTTTGATACCTTCTTCGAATCTTCCTGGTACTACGCTCGCTATGCCTGCGCGGACCAGGATGACGGCATGCTGGATGAGCGGGTCGATTACTGGCTGCCGGTGGACCAGTACATCGGTGGTATCGAGCACGCGGTGCTGCACCTTTTGTATGCGCGCTTCTTCAACAAGCTGATGCGTGACGAGGGCCTGATAAAACCCGCCGAGCCGTTTACCCGCCTGCTGACACAGGGCATGGTGCTGAAGGACGGGGCCAAGATGTCCAAGTCGAAGGGCAATACGGTCGACCCCCAGGGTCTTATCGACCGCTACGGCGCCGATACCGTGCGCCTGTTCACGATGCAGGCCGCACCGCCGGACCAGTCGCTGGAATGGTCGGACTCCGCGGTTGAAGGTGCGTACCGGTTTCTGAAGCGCCTGTGGGTCCGGGTGCATGAACACGCGGCCGGTGATGCAGTAGCGGCAATGGATGCCGGGTCGTTGAGCGGGCCGCAGATGACATTACGCCTGGCGCTGTACAGAACCCTGAAGAAGGTCAACGATGACATTGGCCGCCGCTTCACCTTCAACAATGTCGTGTCCGCGAACATGGAGTTGCTTAACGAGCTGAATCGCTTTGATGATAACTCGGCGCAGGGGCGGGCCGTGATGCAGGAAGCGCTGGAATTGGTCCTGCTGATGCTGGCACCCATCGTGCCGCACATCACCCATAACCTGTGGATGGCGCTTGGCCATGACAGCGCCATCATCGATCATGCATGGCCGGCAGTCGACGAATCCGCACTGGTACAGGACTCGATCACGCTGGTGGTGCAGGTCAACGGCAAGGTGCGCGGCAAGGTCGAGGTGCCGGCCGCAGCAGCGCGCGAGGCGATCGAGTCGGCCGTCATGGCAGAAGACAACGTCCTGCGGCACATGGACGGCAAGGCGGCGAAGAAAGTAATCGTGGTGCCGGGCAAGCTGGTGAATATCGTAATTTGATTCTGATTACCAGATATAAATCATAGCCACGGAATCCACGGAACGCACGGAATTAAAAAACAGGATTATAGGATAAATCTTTTACAGCATGAATTTTATGGTTGGTAGAAAATACTAGATACATGAAAAACCCTGAAAGCAATCTGAATTTATTTTTCCGTGTCCTTCCGTGGATTCCGTGGCTAAGATAATCAAATTAAACATCCTGCTGCTGGTGATTGCTATCCTTGCAGGTTGCGGGTACCAGCTGCGCGGCAGCGCCAGCCTGCCGGAGGCAATGTCGGTGACCTACATCAAGGGGCTGCGTCCTTACAGCGATCTGGTGAATGACTTCGCCCACGCGCTGCGCACGCGCAATGCGACGGTGACCACGGACCAGGCCGCCGCCAGCGCAGTCCTGAATATTACCGGCAACACTACAGAAAAGCTGGTGCTGTCCGTGGACACGGTTGGCAACGTGCTCGAGTACGAGATCCGGCAGACCATACGTTTTTTCGTCAAGGGCCCCGACCGGCGGGAGCTGCTGCCCGAACAGTCACTTTCGCTGAGCCGTGGTTTCCTGTACACCAGTACCGACGTACTGGCCAAGGCGCGCGAGGAAAAGCTTGTGCGTCGAACCTTGCAGGAAAACCTGGTAAACCTTGCCATGTTGCGGATTGCATCGCTGAAACAGGAATAAATCAACTGTAGGAGCGCACGACTGCATGGACGCAGGAGGTAGAGCAACGCAGGAGCAGCTTGCCGAGGAATGCGCGAATACCCAAATCAGATTAAATCGCGGACAGCGTCCGCTCCTACAATATTTATACATATGCAACTCAAACCCGAACAACTCGATGCCCACCTGAACAGGCAGCTTGCGCCGGTGTATTTCATCAGTGGCGATGATCCACTGCGTGTGATGGAGGCCGCGGATGCCGTGCGCGGCGCGGCGCGTGCGCAGGGCTACGACGAGCGCGACGTGCTGACCGTACAGTCCGGTTTCGACTGGTACAGCCTGCAGTCGGAGGCCGGCAACCTGTCGCTGTTCTCGCAGCGGCGCATTATCGACCTGCGCCTGCCAACCGGCAAACCCGGCAAGGAGGGTGCGCAGGCGCTGCGTGACTTTGCGCAGCAGGTGCCCGAGGACACCCTGTTGCTGGTCACGGCCGGCAAGCTGGAACCCGCGGCGCGCAAGAGCAAGTGGGTGCAGGCGCTCGACGCCGCCGGCGTGGTGCTGTTCGTGTGGCCGCTCGATGCGCGGCAATTCAATGCCTGGGTCGAGGCGCGCATGCGCAAGCGCGGCCTGCTGCCGACGGCCGAGGCGGTCGGCATGCTGGCCGACCGGGTGGAGGGCAACCTGCTTGCCTGCGTGCAGGAGATCGACAAGCTCTACCTGCTGCAGGGGGAGGGCGAGGTCGATGCGGAGATGATCACCCGCCTGGTCGCCGACAGTGCCCGCTTCGATGTGTTCGGCCTGGTGGATGCGGCGCTGGCCGGCAGGGTCGCGCGCAGCGTCCGCATCCTGCAGGGGCTGCAGGGCGAGGGGGTGGCGCCACAGGTCGTCCTGTGGGCGCTGGCACGCGAGATTCGCCAGCTGGCGGCGATGTCGGCACAGGTGGCCGCCGGCCAGGCGGTTTCGGGCGTACTGGGCCGCTACCGGGTATGGCCCGGCCGCAAGACACTGGTCGGCACCGCGCTGAAGCGCCTGCGGCCGGCGCAATGCAATGCCATGCTGCGCCGGTGTGCAGAGATCGACCGCATCAGCAAGGGGCGGGGTGCGGGCAACGCCTGGGACGAACTGTTACAATTAATCTGCGAGCTGGCAGGCAAACCGGTGCTGTCGGCGGCCTGACGCAGGCGGACCGGGCTCGAGTGAGCGTATTGCGACCGAATAATATTATTGCATTGCTATGAGTGTGAAAGCGGAATCCATTGAAATTGATGTCGCCGGGTACATGCAGGGGGTCGGGCGTCGTGCGCGTGCGGCCGCACGCGCCATTGGCCGTGCCGATTCCGGTATGAAGGATGCTGCACTCAGGGCCATTGCCACAGCGATCGAGGAGGCCGCCGCCACGCTGCAGGCCGAGAACGAAAAGGACCTCGCCGCCGGACGGGAGCACGGTCTCGATGCCGCCCTGCTCGACCGTCTCGAACTCAACGAGGCGCGCATCGCCGCCATGGCCGAGGGCCTGCACGAGATCGCCCTGTTGCCGGACCCCGTCGGCAGTATCTCGAACATGAGCTACCGGCCGTCCGGTATCCAGGTAGGACGCATGCGCGTGCCGCTGGGTGTCATCGGTATCATCTACGAATCGCGGCCGAACGTGACCGCCGATGCCGCCGGACTGTGCCTGAAGTCCGGCAATGCCGCCATCCTGCGCGGCGGTTCCGAGGCGCTGCATTCCAACCAGGCGATAGCAACATGCATTCATGCCGGGCTGGCCGCGGCCGAATTGCCGGATGACGCTGTCCAGGTAGTCGAGACCACGGACCGCGCGGCCGTGGGCGAACTGATCCGCATGCAGGAATTTGTCGACGTCATCGTACCGCGCGGCGGCAAGGGGCTGATCGAGCGAATCAGTGCAGAGGCACGCGTGCCGGTGATCAAGCACCTGCATGGCGTCTGTCATACCTATATCGATGACCACGCGGACCTCGACAAGGCCATCCGCGTGGCTTTCAACGCCAAGACACAGCGTTACGGCACCTGCAACACCATGGAGACGCTGCTGGTGGCAAAGGGCATCGCCGCGCTGGTGCTGCCGCCGCTGGCGGAGTTGTACCGGGAAGAGGGCGTTGAACTGCGCGGCTGCGAAGCCACGCGCGCCATACTGGCGGACATCAACGCGGCAACCGAGGCCGACTGGGACGAGGAATACCTGGCGCCCATCCTGTCGATCCGCGTGGTGGACGACCTCGACGGCGCCATGGACCACATCATGCGACACGGGTCGAACCATACCGACGTGATCGTCACCGAATCACTGGCGCGCGCCCAGCGCTTCCTCCACGAGGTGGATTCCAGCTCGGTCATGGTGAATGCCTCCAGTCGCTTCGCGGACGGTTTCGAATACGGGCTCGGTGCGGAGATCGGCATCAGCACCGACAAGCTGCACGCGCGCGGCCCGGTCGGTCTGGAGGGGCTGACCACGCAGAAATATATCGTCCTCGGCGATGGTCATATCAGAACATAAGGAATGGTTGATCCCCGGAAGGTAAACAATCCGTACCTTCTCCCTCCGGGAGAAGGCCAGGATGAGGGGGTATCAATAATAAATGCTTGTTGATCCCCTCTCCCTGACCCTCTCCCTGTGGGAGAGGGGACCGAATATTTACAGTTCCGGCTCTCCTTGCTGTCTACTGATTGCATGATCGGTATCCTCGGTGGCACATTCGACCCCGTACACTTCGGGCACCTGCGCCCGGCGCTGGATGTGAAACAGGCGCTCGACCTGGAAGAGGTCCGGCTCATGCCCTGTCACGTGCCGCCGCATCGTCCGCAGCCGCAGGCAAGTCCGCAACAGCGTACGCAAATGCTGCAGGCGGCTATCGAGGGCACGACGGGTTTCGTGGTGGACGAGCGCGAATACGATCGCGACGGCCCTTCATATTCACTCGATACGCTGAAGGCGCTGCACAAGGACCTGCCCGGCAAGACACTGTGTTTGCTGGTCGGGATGGATGCCTTTCGCGGATTGCCCGCGTGGCACCGCTGGCGGGAGTTGCTGGACCATTGCCACATCGTGGTCATGACGCGGCCGCTGGCGAAGTTCCCCGGCAAGGGCGAACTCGCCGAATACATCCAGCGGCATCGCACCCGCGATGCCGGCATGCTGCACGCACGCACAGGCGGCCTGCTATGGTTCCAGGAAGTGACGCAACTGGAGATTTCCGGTACCCGGCTGCGCGCCATGCTCGCTGCCGGTGAACCGGCGGACTTCCTGTTGCCGGCGCGCGTGCTGGAAATAATTCACACTAACGGTTGGTACGGAAAAACAGATGCAGGAAAAACAGAAACAGGACGGTGACCAGACAGCCGCTGTCCAGGCCGATGAGCTGCTGGCGATTACGCTGGCGGCTCTGGAGGACATGAAGGCGGTCGACGTTCGGGTGATCGACGTGCGCGAATTGACCACGATAACCGATATCATGGTCGTCGCCAGCGGCACCTCGACCCGGCACGTCAAGGCAATCGCCGACAACGTCGCGCTGGAAGCGAAACAACACGGCGTCGAGGCGCTGGGCGTGGAGGGCGACAAGGGCGCTGAATGGATCCTGGTCGATCTTGCCGATGTCGTCGTGCATGTCATGATGCCTGAGATACGGGCTTTCTACGCACTGGAAAAGCTCTGGTCGGTCGGCAGTGGCGAGCCGGCTCAGCAAGACGCCGAATCCTGACCGGCGGTACGCATGCGCATCCACCTGATTGCCGTCGGGACGCGCATGCCGGAGTGGGTCACCCGCGGGTATGGTGAATATGCGAAGCGCATGCCACGCGAGTGTTCCCTGCAGCTGGTGGAAATACCGCCGGGTGATCGCCGCAAGTCGCGCACCAGGGAACAGGCCCGTCAGGAAGAGGGGCAGCGGATGCTCGCGGCCATCCCGCGCGACTGCGAGGTCATCGCGCTGGATGTGTCGGGCCGGGCATGCAGTACCGCGGCACTGGCCGGGCAACTGGCCGGCTGGCTGGAATCCGGACGTGACACGGTCCTGCTGATCGGCGGACCCGACGGTCTGGCGCCGGCCTGCCTGGAACGGGCCAGCCGTTGCTGGTCGCTGTCGGAACTGACCTTTCCGCACGCACTGGTACGCGTAATCGTCGCCGAGCAGCTGTATCGCGCCTGGACCCTTCACCAGGGCCATCCCTATCACCGTTCGTGATATCTTAGACCTGACAACGATAACCGGGACCTTTCAGGGATGGGAGACAGCACCGTGGTCTATCTCGCCTCGCGTTCGCCGCGCCGCCGGGAATTATTGCAGCAAATCGGTGTCAGTTTTGATGTCATCGATGTGGATATCGAGGAGTGCAGGTCGCAGGGTGAGGCCGCAGATGCCTACGTTGCGCGACTCGCGCTGGACAAGGCGCGCGCCGGACGTGATGCCCTGCCGGGAGACCGGGTGCTGCCGGTGCTGGGGGCCGATACCGCCGTCGTGGCCGGAGACAGTATCCTCGGCAAGCCGCATGACCGGGACACCGCCGATGCCATGCTCGCACTGCTCTCCGGACGCACACACCGCGTGCTCACGGCCGTTGCGCTGGTCGCGGACGGCGAGGCGGTCAGGGTCAGTTCAAGTAACGTGACATTTCGCACGCTAACCGGGAGTGAGCGTGCGGCATACTGGGCCACGGGCGAGCCTGCAGACAAGGCCGGCGGGTATGCCATACAGGGGCTCGCCGCCGTCTTTATCAGCCGGATCGAGGGCAGTTACTCGGGGGTCATGGGGCTGCCCCTGTATGAAACTGCCGCCCTGTTGCAGGCATCCGGTATAAACATCATTTAATAACGGCCACGCAAACGGACGCGCATGAGCGAAGAAATCCTGATCAATGTAACACCCAGGGAAACCCGTGTTGCCATGGTGGAAAACGGCGTGCTGCAGGAAATATTCATCGAGCGGGCAGCCCGCCGCGGCATCGTCGGTAATGTCTACAAGGGGCGGGTATGCCGCGTACTGCCGGGCATGCAGGCCGCGTTCGTGGAAATCGGCCTGGAACGGGCGGCGTTCCTGCATGCGTCCGATGCCGGTTCGCGCAGTCTCGAGGGCGAGACAAACGGCAACGGCAGCCAGACCGACATCACCGAGTTATTGCACGAGGGGCAGGAGATCTCTGTGCAGGTCATCAAGGACCCGCTGGGCACCAAGGGTGCCCGACTGACCACGCAAATAACCATACCTTCACGTTATCTGGTGCTGATACCCGAGGTCGGCAACGTGGGTATCTCGCAGCGGATCGATAGCGAAGCGGAGCGGGTACGCCTGCGTGACACCATTCAGCTGTTCATGACTGAACAGTCCGGCGGCGGTTACATTGCGCGGACCGCGGCCGAAGGGGCCGGCACCGACGCGTTGCGGGCCGATATGCTGTTCCTGCAGAAGCTGTGGCAGTCGATTGCCGAGAAGGAGCGGACGGCACCGGCCGGTACGCTGGTATACGGCGACCTGCCGCTGACGATTCGTGTAATGCGCGACATGCTGGATGACAATATCGAGCGCGTACGCATCGATTCGCGCGAGGCCTACCAGCGCGCCATCACGTTCTGCGACCAGTTCATGCCCGATATGCGGACGCAGGTCGAGTATTACCCGGGCGAGCGTCCGATCTTCGATATTTACGGTGTCGAGGACGAGATCCAGAAGGCGCTGGAACGCAAGGTGCAGCTCAAGTCCGGCGGTTACGTCATCCTCGACCAGACCGAGGCGATGACCACGGCCGACGTCAATACCGGCGGCTATGTGGGGCACCGCAACCAGGAAGAAACCATTTTCAAAACCAACCTGGAGGCGGCCCAGGCGATCGCGCGCCAGCTGCGCCTGCGCAACCTGGGCGGCATCATCATCATCGATTTCATCGATATGCAGGTCGAGGAGCACAAGCGACAGGTACTGCGCGCACTGGAAAAGTGTCTGGACAAGGACCACGCCAGGACGCATATCACCGAGGTGTCTTCGCTGGGGCTGGTCGAGATGACGCGCAAGCGTACCAGCGAGAGCCTGGAGCACGTCATGTGCGAGACCTGTCCGACCTGCGGTGGGCGTGCCTCGCTGAAAACGGCCGAGACGGCCTGCTATGAAATTTTTCGCGAGATCCTGCGCGAATCACGTCAGTTCGATACCGAGCAGTTGCTGGTGCTGGCCTCGCAGGAAGTCGTCGATTTGCTGATCGACGAGGAATCGGACAGCCTTGCGGAACTCGAAGCCTTCATCGGCAAGCCCATCAAGTTCCAGGTCGAAACCCTGTATACACAGGAGCAATATGACGTAGTGCCGCTCTGACCAGGTAGCCGCGACCGCTCCTTTCCATGCTGAAACGTTCCCTTCACATTGCCTGGCTGCTGACGGTTGCGACCCTGTTTGTCATTGCCGTTGCACTCACGGCGGCGCGCCTGTGGGTCCCGTCACTGGCCGACTACCGGCATGACGTGGAGCGGGCCGCCGGCGAGGCACTGGGCCGCGACGTCACGGTCGGGCGCATGCAGGCCACCTGGCGCGGTTTGCATCCGGTGCTCAAGCTCAGGGATGTCGTCCTGCGGCAGCCGGAATCGGCCGAACAGGGCTTCGCTGTCGATGAAATCTGGCTGCGACTGGATGTCGGCCATTACCTGCGCCACCGCGAAGTGAGCTTTGCCGGCATCGATGTCATCGGTGCCGACCTGGAGCTGGTTCGCGACGAGAGCGGCAGTCTATACGTGGAACAGTTCAGGGACCTCGGGCCCGGTGGCGAGGGCAGCGGTCTCGATACACTCACCAGCATGGGGCGCCTGGCGCTGCACGAGTCCGTCATCACGTTCAGGGATGAACAGACCGGACATGCACCGCGACGCTTCTCCAGGGTCTTGCTGTCGCTCGTCAATAATGGCGATGAACACCGGCTGACCGGGCATGCCTGGCTGCCGGGGGACATCGGCTACCGGCTGGAACTGGATGCCCTGTTCACCGGCAGCGAGCCGGATATGGGTACCTGGCGGGGACGCGCCTATATCAAGGGGCAGCAGCTGTCCCTGCCGTCCCTCCTGCAATACTGGCATCCGGAAGCGGTGGTGCGCGGCATTGTCGATTTGCGACTGTGGGTTGATGTGGAGACCGGTCATGTCGCTGCCGTCAGCAGTGAGCTGGATATGCGCGACCTGTATGCCGAACGCGCGGCCGGTGACCGGCAACATATGTTCAGCGCGGACGCGCTGGGTCTCCGGCTGGGCTGGCAACAGGCGGACGGGGGCTGGAAGGCCGTGTTGCAGGTTTTGTCCGCGGAGCAGGCGGGCCGGCAGTGGGTGCCATTCAATGTATCCATCGCGAACATAGAGGACGGTGATTCGCGGCGCCTGCGCATCAGTGCCGCGCAGCTGGTCCTGGACGACCTGTGGCAACTGCTGCCTGCCGTTCCGGGCCTGGATACGCCACGCTTCGGTGAACTGGCCGCCCTGAAGCCGACCGGCACGCTCGATGCGCTCGATGTCCTGCTGTTACGCAACGTTGACGGCATGCAGGTCGACGGCATTTTCGCCCGCTTCAGTGAACTCGGGGTCGCGGAAACCGCGACAACACCTTTCCTGGCCGGTCTGGACGGCGTGATCAGCGGGTCCGCGCAGGCCGGCACACTGAGTATCGACAGCCGGGATGTCGATGTCACGGACAGTCGCGTGTTTCGCGACATCCTCGCAGTCGGTGAAATACAGGGCGAATTGCGCTGGCAGCGTAACGCGGACGCCATGCGCATTACTACTGACCGGCTAGCCGTGGTCAATTCCCACCTGGCGTTGCTGGGTGATTTCAGGCTGACGCTGCCCGCCAGCGGTGGTGGTACCCACCTGGACCTGAACATCGCCGTCGAGTCCGCCGATCTCGGTAGCATCAGCCACTACCTGCCGGCGAAAGTCATGTCTGCGAACGGCGTGGCCTGGCTGGATAATAGCCTGGTTTCAGGCCAGGTGCGGAACGGCACGGTACGCGTCGTCGGTCGGCTCGACCAGCTGCCGTTCGATAACGGCGAAGGACTGCTCGAGGTGCGCCTGCCGGTTTTCAATGCCACGCTGGATTACAATGACGAGTGGACACCGATCACGGGCCTCGATGCGCAGGTGGATTTTAGCGGCCGATCGATGGACATCGGCAGTCAGCGTGGCAGGATCCGTACCGCCGCGTTGCAGCAGGTACGCGCACGCATTCAAGACCTGGCGCATCCCCACCTCACCATTGACGGCAGCGTGAGCGGCCAGCTGCCGGTCATGCTGGCCGAGCTGGGCAGCAGCCCGCTGGGCGAGCGCTTCGGTGGCTTCGTCGACCGTGCCACAGCCACCGGTACCTGCGGTCTGCAACTCGATATTGACATCCCGTTGAGCGGCGAGCAGCGCGAGCTGAGTGTCGCCGGCCGCATCACACTGCGCGACAACACCCTGAAGATGAGGGACAGCATAATTGCCCTGAGTGACATTCGCGGGGTGCTGACCTTCGATGACGAAGGCATCGAGGGCGATGGCCTGAAGGCGATCCTGTTCGGACGCCCGGCCGATGCGCGGGTCTGGGGCGAGCCGGGCAAGCCCGACACCCACATTCGGCTCAGCGGAAAACTGGGACTCATCGATGCCCTGCTCGAGACGGACGATCCGTTGCGCAAGGCCGTGACCGGCGAGAGCGACTGGCAAATCGAGTTCGCGGTGCGCGGCGCGCCGGCGCGCGGTGAACCGGGCAACGTGGGTGTGCGGGTGACTTCCAGCCTGGCGGGCACGGCCATTGACCTGCCGGCGCCGCTGGGCAAGGACGCACGCAGCGTACGGCCGCTGTCCATCGAGATCGACAATGTGAGGCACCGGGACCAGCTCGTCACGCTGGCCTACGGTGAGGAAATACGCGGGAAACTGTTACTCGAAAGCCAGCAGGAGACCACCCGCCTGCAGCGCGGCATGCTCAGTCTCGGTGGCGGCGGGGCCCGCCTGCCCGATACAGCCGACCTGGTGATTAGCGGCCGACTCGATGTCGTGCGCCTGTCCGACTGGCAACCGTGGTTGGGCAGGGGGCAGGACGGTCCGGCCGTCCCCCTGCGTCTTGCCCTGGACATCGGTGCGCTGGAAATCATGGGCTACCAGGTGAATGACCTGCAGCTTGCCTCCACGTCCGCCGGGCTTAACTCGACCATCACGGTCAGTGGCGATTCGAACCGGGGCGAGATCGAGCTGATGCGTGCCGGGCAGGGCATTGAGAAGATCATCATGAACATGCAGCGGCTGGCCCTGAAAAAGAAGTCGCCGGATGCAGTGCCGTTGACGGAACTGAGCATAACACCGGCAGATCTGCCCGAGCTGCAACTCACCGCTCGTGAGCTGATGTATAACGACGTGAACTTCGGCCAGTTCGACCTGAAGGCCGCTCCCCTGGCGGACAACAAGTACCAGATCGAGCGGCTGGTGCTTTCCTCGGACCTGTTGTCCATGCGCCTGAATGGCAGCTGGCATATGACGGGCAGCAGGCACCAGAGTCGTATTGACATGAAGGTGACGAAGGGACGCATGGATGATCTGCTGGAAGTGTTCGGCTATGAAAAGAGCATCAAGAACGGTGAGCTTGACGGCACCCTGCAGGTGGCCTGGTCCGCCCCGCTGACGGGCTTCTCGCCGGAGATACTCGACGGCAAGCTGGCGGTGAAAATCAAGGACGGCCAGTTGCTTGATATCGAGCCGGGTGCGGGCCGCGCACTCGGTTTGCTGAGTCTCGGCAAGCTGCCCAGGCGCCTGCGGCTGGACTTCTCCGACCTGTTTGGCGAGGGCTTCAATTTCGAGCGTATCACCGCCAACTTTGTGCTCGATCACGGCAACGCCTACACCAATGACCTGGTCATCGACGGGCCCGCAGCGAAGATCGAAATCTCCGGGCGTGTCGGTCTCGTTGACAAGGACTACGATGAACTCGTCACCGTGACACCTTATCTCGATTCGAGCCTGCCACTGGCCGGGGCCCTTGTCGGCGGACCGGTAGTTGGTGCGGCTGCCCTGGTTGCGGAGAAGCTCCTGGAAGGCAAGTTCGGTTTGAACGAGATGGCGCGCGCGCAGTACATGGTGGTCGGTTCCTGGGATGCGCCGGAAGTGACCCGGATCGTTAAAGATAGCGGCACGGATGTGAGCGATGTCGACATATTCGACGAGTAACGCGGCTGCCGGTGAGGCCGGGCCGACTGTGGTATTCTGTTTTGTCCTGACGCAGGAGATGAAAGAAACACGATGAGTGTGGTTGCATGTATCCAGATGGCCTCGGGGCCGAACATCGGCGCCAACCTGCTGGAGGCGGAGCGCCTCATACAGGAGGCTGTCAGCCAGAAGGCCCGGCTGGTGGTCCTGCCCGAAAACTTCGCCCTGATGGGTAACACCGAGACCGACAAGGTCGAGGCGCGCGAGACACCCGGCAGTGGCGCCATCCAGACGTTCCTGTCCGAGCAGTCGGCGCGTCACGGCATCTGGCTGGTGGGCGGCACCATCCCGCTGCAGGCAGAGGATGACAACAAGGTGCGGGCCGCCTGCCTGGTCTTCGATGACAAGGGCTGCCAGGCCGCGCGCTATGACAAGATCCACCTGTTCGATGTCGAACTGGTCGACAGCGACGAACAGTACACCGAGTCGGAGACCATCGAGCCCGGTGACGAGGTCGTGGTGATCGACTCACCCTTTGGCCGCATGGGCGTGGCGGTGTGCTACGACCTGCGTTTCCCGGAACTGTTTCGCCAGCAGCTCGAGGCCGGCATGGAGATCATGGTACTGCCGTCCGCCTTCACTGCCATCACCGGTCGCGCCCACTGGGAGGTGCTGGTGCGGGCGCGGGCCATCGAAAACCTCTGTTACGTGATTGCGCCGGACCAGGGCGGATACCACCTGAGCGGGCGCGAGACCTACGGCCACAGCATGATCGTTGATCCGTGGGGAACGGTCATGAACAGCCTCGCGCGCGGCCCCGGCGTGGTGTGTGCCGATATTGAGCTGGGCCGCCTGCAAAATGCACGGCGGAATTTTCCGAGTATCGAGCACCGCCGCCTGCAGTGTCTGAACAATGCCGGACAGTAGCCTCGATATTGCACGCCGGCGGCTGCTGGCACCGGCCGGCATCGACGAGAACGATCTCGACAAGGTGTTCGGCAAGCTGCTTGCGCATGCCGTCGACAGCGGCGACCTGTATTTCCAGTCCACCCGTTACGAGTCCTGGGTACTGGAAGACGGCATCGTCAAGGAAGGCAGTCACAACATCGAACAGGGCGCCGGTGTGCGCGCAGTTACCGGCGACAAGACCGGCTTTGCCTACTCCGATGAAATTATCATGCCGGCCCTGCTGGAAGCCTCCACCGCGGCACGTGCGATTGCCCGGCAGGGCAGTGAAGGCCAGTTGCAGGCCTGGCATGCCGGTGGCGGCAACGCGCTGTACCCCGATACCGATCCACTGGCGCAGATGTCGGCCGACGACAAGGTCAGCCTGCTGAAACAACTCGACGCCGAGGCGCGTGCGCAGGACCCGCGGGTGAAAGAAGTGGTCGTGAGTATCGCCGGTGTGCACGAGATCGTGCTGGTCGCCGTCAGCGACGGCACACTGGCCGCCGACGTGCGTCCGCTGGTGCGCTGCAACGTGATGGCCATCGTCGAGCAGGACGGCCGCCGCGAACAGGGCACCGCCGGCGGCGGTGGCCGCACCGACTACAGTTTCTTCCTCGAGGACGGGCGCGGACTCGGTTTTGCGCGCGAGGCCGTGCGCCAGGCACTGGTCAACCTCGACGCCGTCAACACACCGGCCGGCGGCATGCCGGTCGTGCTGGGCCCCGGCTGGCCCGGCATCCTGCTGCACGAGGCCATCGGTCACGGGCTGGAGGGGGACTTCAACCGCAAGGGTACCTCGGCCTTTGCCGGGCTGGTCGGCCAGCAGGTGGCCTCACCGCTGTGCACCGTGGTGGATGACGGCACGCTCAGCGGACGGCGCGGCTCACTGAATATCGATGACGAGGGAACGGCGACGCAAAACACCGTGCTGATCGAAAACGGCATCCTCAAGGGCTACATGCAGGACCGCATGAACGCCGGCCTGATGGGCGTGACGCCCACCGGCAACGGCCGCCGCGAGTCCTATGCCCACCTGCCGATGCCGCGCATGACCAATACCTACATGCATGCCGGCGAGAGCGATCCACAGGAAATCATCCAATCCGTAAAGAAGGGCCTGTACGCGGTCAACTTCGGCGGCGGCCAGGTCGACATCACCTCCGGCAAGTTCGTGTTCACCGCGAGCGAGGCCTACCTGATCGAAAATGGCAAGGTCACCGCGCCGGTGAAGGGCGCAACGCTCATCGGCAACGGCCCGGACGTGCTCAAACGCGTGTCCATGGTCGGCAACGACCTGCAACTCGATTCCGGTGTCGGTACCTGCGGCAAGGAAGGCCAGAGCGTGCCGGTTGGGGTGGGGCAGCCAACCATGCTGATCGACGAACTCACCGTCGGCGGCACCAGTGCCGGGTAAATTTCTCTTGTCATAGTGTTGCCATTCCCACCCCCCGCCTGCGCGGGGACAGGCTCCGGCGGGAATCCAGCCCTGAATTTCGCACCACTGTTAATCATTACTCCCAGTCTCTTTCACGCCCCTCATTTCATTCAGTGACGAAACCCCTGTGCTTCTCGTGAAAACTGGTGTTCGCATAATTCGCGATCTCGCTGTGCTCGATGACGCCCGAACAGGGCGCGAGTTTACCCACCCCGGTTTTCACTCCGATACGCGGCTGTGCCTGACGGGATCCCCGGCCCCCTGTAGCCCCGATTTCTTATAGACACAGCCTGTTAATCGAATACTATGTATTTGATAAATATTGAGGTGTAAATTTGACATGCCCTAAATGTCTGCAGTTAACGGGACATTTAGGTCCACTGATTATAGTTAGCCCGCAAAAAACCAGATGCGCACATTATTTAGCAACGGCGTTATTACTATTCGCCCTTTTGATCCCGAAGATGTTCCGGGCTTCTTTTCTGCGGTTCGCTCATCAGCGGAAATTCTCGGACGCTGGATGCCGTGGTGTCATGCCCAATATTCAATCGAAGAAGCAAAAGCATGGTTAACAACGTGCCAAACGGAATGGGCCCAAGGCACGTCTTATCCATTTCTGGTTGTTGAGCCCGACTCCAATGAGGTGCTTGGAAGCGTTGACATAAACCAGATCAACCGCGATCACAACTTTGGGAATATTGGTTACTGGGTATCCTCATCCCACACAGGAAGAGGAATCGCCACATCTGCGGTAAAAATGGTGGCCCATTTCGGTTTTTACGAAGCTGGCTTCACCCGGCTCGAAATCGTCGCACTCGCCGAAAATATAGCAAGCCGGCGTGTTGCCGAAAAAGCGGGTGCTAAACTTGAGTGCATCGCTCGCAACCGTCTTCTTGGGTGGGGAAAAGCACATGAAGCAGCAGTCTATTCGTTCATCCCAACAGACATTGCGGGCTAACAAGCGCTTCGAGAACGACCTTCGGGCCACTGCGCGCCGCTCAGAGCCTCAAGCGCAGCGTTATGCGCTAAAGGAAGTGCATGGATACTGAAGACCTGCAGGCTTATCATAAGCACATTACCGATACCTACGATGAGAGAAGCGGGAAGCACGATAAAAGTGAGTGGCACCGAAAGACCGCGCTAAGGCTGGTTGAGGGATTGCCGCCTCGCTCCGGAGATAGTGTACTGGATATCGCTACCGGTACAGGTACGATTGCTTTTCAAGCCGCATCTCTTGTGGGGCCAGACGGAATGGTCACTGGTGTAGATATTTCAAAAGGAATGCTGGCTCAGGCAAATGGAAAATTGCCTGTCTCGGGCCTGACTAATCTTGAGTTTATTCTGGATGATGCAGAGCACCTTGGGTTTCCTGACAGTAGTTTCGATCGAATGTATTGCGCATCCGCGTTTTTCTGCATACTCGATCCACTTGAGACATTACGAAATTGGCATGGTTTGCTTAAATCCGGTGGTGTACTGGGTTTTCATGCGCTGCCTGAAACGTCATATTGCTGGATATCGGAAGCACGAAAGTTACTGGCCAAGTATGGTTATCCGTATCTAATTAACACAGCTACAGGGACAATTGAGAAGAGCCAGCAATTACTCATCGAAGCGGGCTTTAGTAAAGTCGATATTCGTGTAGAAGAGTCTGGCTATTACATGCCTGTTGAAAAAGCCAAAGACACATGGATTGATGAGAGTGATTTCATTCCTGGTCAATATCCGCATCCGGTTAGAGATGTGCCGTCCGAAATATTAATTCAATGCCAACAGGAGTACGAGACAAGGATAGTGGAGCTTGATACTGAACAAGGCGTATGGAATGACACTACCATGTATTACATCTATGCATATAAATAGAAAAACGCATAACAATTCGTTCAAAATTGACGTCGTAATAAAGACGCGACGCAATTTAACTCATTTGACAATGAACCGAATCAGAATTAATGGGCTCAGAATCGATTGATTCGTTAATAAATGGTCAACTCAAGTGAGCCTGATCCTATAAAAATTGAAACAGGTATTGAAAACGCAATGAATATCGGTCTTGCACTCGGTAGTGGTTCGGCGCGCGGCTGGTCGCACATCGGCGTCATCAATGAACTCGCCGAGGCGGGTATTCACCCGGATATCATATGCGGCACCTCCATAGGTTCGCTGGTCGGCGCATCCTGTCTGGCCGGCAATCTCGGGGAGCTGGAAAACTGGGTATTAACGCTCACCAGGCTGGACGTGGCACGGCTGCTTGATTTCAATATCTCGCTGGATAGCTTCATTGACATTACCAAGCTGCACGGCTTTCTGAACGAATACGTGGCGGACGATGATGCGGATATCGATAATCTCGACCAGCAATATGCCGCCGTGGCGGCGGACCTGGAAACCGGCCGGGAGATCTGGCTGACGGAGGGTCCGCTGATCGAGGCGGTCTGGTCATCCATTTCATTACCGGGCCTGTTTCCGCCGACACGAAAGAACGGCAAATGGCTGGTGGATGGCGGGCTGGTCAACCCGGTGCCGGTTTCCGTCTGCCGTGCGCTGGGGGCCGATATCGTTATAGCGGTCAACCTGAATGGCGATATCGTCGGCAAGCATTTCCATAAACACAGGAATTCCGTCAAGCCGGAACCGGGTATCGCCCGGAAAATAGGCGGTGCCGTCAAGGAATATGCCACGTCGGTGTTCGGCTCGAATCACGAGCAGGAGCAGCCGCCGAATATCATCGATTCACTTGCCTGCTCGGTGAATATCACCCAGGACAGGATCACGCGCAGCCGCATGGCCGGCGACCCGCCGGACATGCTGATTTCCCCGCGGCTGGCCGGTATCGGTTTGCTGGAGTTCTACCGGGCGGAAGAGGCCATCGAGGAAGGTAAAAAGTGTGTCAGAAAGATTATGCCCGACCTCGAGCGCATACTGGACCTGGACCGGCAGCAGGAAGACTAGCGGGCAAGGCAGGTCATTTTACAAGTCCAGCCGGCACGGGCAAGACCATGGTCGCAGATGTTACCAGTACCGGGATGAATCGGATCAATCCGGACGGCACGGTTAGTAAATACGTCGGTGAAACAGGGAAAACCTGCGACGCATGCAGGATGCAGCAGAACAGGGAATCCTGTCATGCTGTTCGATGGGGCGGACGCCTTGTGCGGCAAGGTGAAAATCCGGGGTTAGATCCGGGTTTCCCTGCTGTTAACTGAAACCGGGTTCAGGCCGCTAATACAGGTCATGGAATTGTTATGGCACCCCTGGGCAAGACCCATATTGCTCGTTGTCCTGCTGTTACTGGTATTCGCCTGGTTCGCATACCGGCGGATGCGTCCCTATCGGTTGTTGCGCAGGACCTTGTCGGCAGCCGGCCATCGCGGCCAGCAGATTCCGGTCGGTTACCTGTCGCAGGAGGACCTGGCCGCCGGACATGTCGGCAGGCAGTTTGCGAAGCCGGCCATGCTGGTCACCGGCAACAACGGCGACCTGGATGTGGTTGTCCTGACCCGGGGGAGCGCCTGTCTGCGCTACCGGCTGCCATCGGCGGATACCGGCTTCGACTGGTTTCGTTCCATGCTGGGCGGCCTGTTGCCGCCGTTGCTGCGTCTGCGCTTCGACGGGCGCAGTCATTACCTGTTCAAACGCAACAGTGTGCTGGGTAATCCCGCCCGTACGGCCGGCAAGTTCCACGCAGAACTGGCTGCTGTTATACCGGATCTCCCCGCGGCGCGGGGAGACGGTTTCCGGTACATGGAATGGGCGATACGCATCTATGCGCTGTTCCTGATCGGTGCCGTGTTCGCCGCGCTCGGTGCGAGCTGGTCGCCCGGCACGGATGAAGAGCCGATGGTGCTGGCCCAGCAGGATGAAGGCGATGTCTATGCCGCCAGTGTTCGCTGGTTATACCATTTCGACGCGGCCGGTCGGCTGCTCGAGCGCATCGACCTGCATTCCATGGGGATTGGCGACGGTATTTCCGACATGGAATCTCTCGATGACGGGCGCTTCCTGGTGGGCGACAGCGGGGCCGGTATTATCAAGACCTGTGATTTTGCCGCCCGCCAATGTCAGCCGCTGGCAGGCTTCAGCAATGACAGGGTCTTCCTGCGCTCTTTTCAATTCACCCGTGATCCGCAGCACGCGCGTATCTATGCAGCCGATTCATCCCGGCACCGGCTGCTGGAGCTGGATGCAGAAGGTGGTGTGATCAGGGAAATCGCCGGCCCGGACAGCCTGTGTTTCCCGAATGATCCGCTTGTTGTCGAGGGCAGGCTGGTTATCGCGAACACGAACCATCACCAGCTGCTTGCCTGGGACCTGACGAGGCCGGAGTTTTCGGTGCCGGTTGGGGAATGGCTGACGGTGCAGCAGGGGCGTAATGATGTACAGTGCCCGGAGATTTTCGAGGCCCCGAATACGGAATATTTCGCCAGGGAACGACCACATGCAGGCGGCAGCCGTGCGGTGGCCTTCAGCAATGCACGCCCCGGACAGATCTGGCCGATCGTCATTACACCCGGACCGAATGGCGGCCTGTGGGTGTTGAATGCCGGACATAACCTGCAGCATGCCGATCTGCTGAGATTCGGCGAGTGGCCGTTTGCCTCGCGGCCGCGGCGGGTATACCTCGATGAGGCTATCGATCCAATTAGCTTGCTGGTTCGGAAGGGTGACGTGTTGCTGGCCGAAAACGGCAAACCGTCGATTATCCGGATTTCACATGCCGGCAAGGTGCTGGGCGAATTCGGCGATAAGAAATTTGCCGGCCTGATGGCATCGATTGCCGACCGGCAGCAGTTGTATGGGCAGGTTGCGCTGTACGCCAAATACCTGGTGGGTGTGCTGCTGCTCATACTTGTGATCGCGCTGCCCGTGGTCACTGCCTTGCGCGTAAAATATATACAAGCGCAGGATCCGTCATTCACGCGCATTCCTGATTGACACACAGAGACAGGCCAAGAGTGCTTGTGTTGTCCGTGAAATCGAATATATTTTGGTCAGGGCATGATTGTCTCTGAGATCAGGATTAACTGTGCCCTGATCCTGTTAATCAATATACACGAGGCGGAGATATGATTATTCATGCAAGGTTCCTGGTAGTACTGGTGATGATGGCGGGCAGTCTGGTTTCCCCTCTGACGACTCAGGCTGCAAAGGCGATCGACGACTCGGCTGCGCTGGATGGTGTCAGGGAAACCAGGAGTGTTTTCCTGATCGATTTCACCAATCCCCGGAAAACCGCTTTTTATCTCAAGATTATTCGGGGTACTCATGAGGGTCTGGTAAGGCAGGGTGTAACACCGAATATGGTGCTCGTATTCATCGGCGAAACAGTCAAATATCTGAGTACCATGCCTGCCGACCTGTTGGCGATGGAGTACGGGGAGCAACTGGAGTCGATAGCCGAATCATCAAGGGAATTAAAGAAACTCGGCGTCCGGATGGAGGTGTGTGCAGTCGCTACCAGGGTATTCGGCGTTGATAATGATACGGTTCTGCCCGAGATGGACGTGGTTGGAGACGGGTTCATTTCGCTGATAGGCTGGCAAACCCAGGGTCATCAGCTTGTGCCAATATTTTGAAGAAATAATTTTGCTCTCACAATTTTTATGGAGGTAAGTATGATGATGCATAATTATCGAATTGTCCTGCTCATGCCATTTCTGCTGGTCGGTGGATGTACCGGTGGAGGTGACGAAGAAACTCCTGGTGCATCCGGCAAGGAGCTGATGTTTGAAGACCAGATACAGTCACTTGAGAAAGCGGAAGGGGTCGAGCAGTTGCTGCAAGACGGTGCTGATGTACGTCGACAGGCTATAGAGCAACAAGTCGAATAGAATATATCGGGGTCAGGGCACAACCATTTCCAGTTTCAGGACATATTGTGCTATGGCCCGGAGACTATCGAAGCCATGAAAATATCAACATTCAGGTTCTTGCTTATCCCGGCTCTTCTTGCCGGTTGTGCAGACAATAATGCGGTAACGAAGGCGGAAATCGAAACGCAAAACAGGGCGGATGCGGTGGTATCGGGGCTTCTGTTTGACAAAAGCCTGGATAATTCAGCGTCATACAATATAAGAAAGAATGGTTTTGTAGTGATAAAGTTTGACGAGTCAGTTGCCGAACGCACTTATAGTGAAATTGTTAACTCGCTCCGTTCAAGCCCGGGAATTGCCGGAGTGAAGGCCGAACAAAGCGGAAGAGAGGTTTGTCCTTTGCGCTGATGCAACATCCGGAAGCCCGCCGATCACTTTCATCGAGCGCAGATAATTTATGTTAAATACAACGACAGATCATTATACAAATGCCAGTGATTGAATTTACCAAAGAGGAAAAAGCGGTACTCGTTGAAAAAATACAGCGCTATTTCCGGGAGGAGCTTGACCGGAAAATAGGCCAGTTTGATGCCGAGTTTTTGCTGGACTTCTTCTCTGCAGAGGTTGGAGCCTATTACTATAACCGCGGTTTATATGATGCGCAGTCCGTATTGGAGAAAAGGCTGGAAACCATTACTGAAGCGATAGCCGAAATTGAAAAGCCAACTGAATTTATGAAATAAGCTGCATTACACAATCACCACTGCTGCTTTTAAAGCTGGATTCCCGCCTCGGCAATTGCTCCATGCATCGCCTAAAGCGCCTACTGTTGGTGCACTACCTCCTGCATCCCTGCAGTCGTGCGCGGGAATGACAGGCTGGATTGGACAGTCAACTGAATTTATAAAATATGCCGCATCATATAATTACCACGTTCTTTTCTTAAGGCTGGATTCCCGCCACGCGCGGGAATGACAAGCTGGATTGAATAGCCGGCTGAATTTTGAAACAGGCTGCAATTCACCCGCGTTAACAGGAAGTGTTGGGATTGGGATGCGATTTAGCTTAAAATTCAGTATCGATTGTTTATGCGCCCGGTTTCCGTCACTATCGAGGTATCCATGAAACAACCACTATCGATTACCCGTCTGATCGCCTGGCTTGCAACCCTCGTGCTGCTGCACGGCTGTGCCGCGGCCACCGTGATCCAGAAGCAGCCTGATTTTGACGATGAGAACAACCGGCGATTGAAGCAGACCTTCCAGAAGGTAAAACTGGCTGAGCAAACGCCTGAAGTCGCTACCCGCTAGCCTGCACCAGCAATTGCCAGGCCAGTGCCGGCGTGGCACACAGGCCGACCCTCCAGGCCGTCGTCTTCAGCACGGGCACGTCAAACCGGTACAGCGGCGCAACACCAGCCGCGCCCGGAAACAGGTCGCACAGGCAAAGTCTGGTCACCTTATTCTCCGGGCCAGTGATATGCACTGGCACGACGAGCGGCGCAAACCGGGCAAGCCCCTCGAAGGTGTTCATGTGTGCGCGGTAAGTGCGGTGCGCCCACGCCGCGTCGAAAGGGTAGTCACGGGCAAGGTTGACTTAAATGTAAACCATGAATGCGCGTAAAAACGGTCGGTATGCGATCTGCTGCTTCCCGACACCGTGGTACTGATGGCCGATCCCGGTGTTGCGTGCCGGGGAGGCCTGCGGCTGTATGATGCGGTAAACACTGTTAATATGGGTGGGCCGACACAACGGGAGGAATGCTATGTATAACGATAATGCAGGCAAGCTGGTGGTGCGTCTGACGCTGGGCATTCTGATACTGTTTCACGGGGTGGCGAAGATCCTGCACCCCGATTCACTGGGTTTCATGAAAAGCGGGCTGGCCGGCTGGGGGCTGCCGGAGGCAGTGGCCTATGGCGTCTATATCGGCGAGGTGGTGGCGCCGCTGCTGCTGATTCTCGGTGTGTATTCGCGCTGGTGCGGCATGCTGGTGGTGGTGAACATGCTGTTTGCCATCGGCCTGGCGCACATGGGTGACCTGTTCGCCCTGACCGACCACGGCGGTTATCGTCTCGAGCTGCAGATGTTCTACCTGTTCGGCGGTCTGGCGGTGATGTTCCTCGGCAGCGGCCGCTACGCAGTCAGGCCGGACTGAGCCGCGCCCGGGGCAACGGCAGCAGGCAGTGTCCGTGCTGTATTCGCTGGCAGCTGACCTGCTGGTCCTGTTGCACCTGGCCTTTATCTGTTTTGTGGTATTCGGCGGTTTGCTGGTCGCGCGCTGGTGGCGGCTGGTGTTCGTGCACCTGCCGGCCGCTGCCTGGGGTGCGCTGCTGGAATTCTACGGCTGGCTGTGTCCGCTGACGCCGTGGGAGAAGCAGTTGCGACTGGCGGCCGGGGAAGAAGGCTATAGCGGTGGCTTCATCACGCACTACCTGTTACCGGTTTTGTATCCGCAGGGCCTCACGCAGAATATACAGGTGTGGCTGGGTACCGGCGTGGTCGTGATCAACCTGCTTATCTACGGCTGGCTTGTGTGGCGCAAACGCCCTATGCTCAGGCAACGCTAACCGGGGGTGAACATGGCAAAGTCAATCGGGCCGAACCTGCGACAGGAGTGGCGGCGGTTCTCCCGCCTGCCGGGCAGCAAGTGGCTGTTCAGCCATGCACTGGGGTCCGTGGTCCCGTACAGCGGGACGCTCGGTGCGCGGGTGGAGGTGCTGGAACCCGGGCATTGTGTCGTGACGCTGCGCGACCGGCGCGCGGTGCGCAATCATCTCAGCTCGGTGCATGCCATGGCGCTGGCCAACCTGGCCGAACTGACGACCGGCCTGGCGTTGATGAACAGCCTGCCGGACAACGCGCGCGGCATCCTCGCCGGCTTCAATATCGACTACCTGAAAAAGGCGCGCGGCCGGCTGACCGCCACCTGCCACTGCGACATCCCGCCGACGAATGACGAGCATGAATACAGCCTGACCGGCGAGATCCGCAACAACGACAATGAGGTGGTTGCGGTGGCCCGGGCGCGCTGGCTGGTCGGGGCGGAACAGCCAGAGTGATTCACGGCACGGCGCTGACGGAGACCCTGGGCATCGAGGTACCGCTGATCTGCGGCGCCATGTATCCCTGCTCGAATCCCGAACTGGTCGCCGCCGTGTCCGAGGCCGGTGGCATCGGCATTGTGCAACCGCTGAGTCTCAGCTACGTGCACGGCTATGACTTTCGCGAGGGCCTGCGTTACATCCGTACACTGACCGACAAACCGATTGGCGTGAACCTGATTATCGAGCGCAGCTCGAAGAAATATCTCGAGCGTGTGTATGCCTGGCTGGACATTGCGCTGGAAGAGGGTGTCCCGTTCCTGGTCACGGCGCTGGGCAAACCGGACCAGGTCGTTGCGCGCACGCAGGCAGCGGGCGTCACGGTCTACCACGACGTGACCAGCCGCCTGTTCGCAGAGAAGGCACTCGATGCCGGCGTGGACGGGTTCATCTGCGTCAACAACCGCGCCGGTGGTCATGCCGGCGAGATGTCGGCAGCAGAATTACTCGACGAGATCGGGCCGCTGGGCAAGCCGCTGGTCTGTGCCGGCGGTATCGGCACGTCGGAGGATTTTGCGGCCGCCATCGGTTCCGGCTATGCCGGCGCGCAGCTGGGGACGCGCTTCATCGCCACCGATGAGTGCACGGCGCACGACGGCTACAAGCAGGCCATCATTGCAGCGGGCGCCGATGATATCGTGCTGTCGGAGAAGATCACCGGCGTACCGGTCTCGATCATCCGTACCCCGTTTATTGCGCGCATGGGGGTCAGGGCCGGGCCGCTGGCGAAGTGGCTGTTGCGCGGTCGCCGTACGCGCCACTGGATGCGCACCGCTTATTCACTACAGTCTGTGTGGAAACTCAAGCGTGCCGCCCTGCGTGGCATGGGTTATCGCGATATCTACCAGGCGGGTAAAAGTGTCGATGGCATCCATGCCGTGCAGCCGGCGGCCGAGGTGGTGCGCCAGTATGCGGCCGCACTGCACGCTAACGGCGTTATGCAGTGATCGCTGCAATAACGTCTATACTTTAACTGGTTGCCACAATCCGCCCGGAGGCTGTGCCATGAGCGCTGTCGTTACACCCATCGATTCAGGTGGCGTGGCATGCGATGTCTGTCTGAAGGAGATACCGTATTCAGAGGCCGGTATTGTCGAGGCCGAAGACTACGTCATGTATTTCTGTGGCCTGGACTGTTACCGGCAATGGCGTGAGGCACAGGACGTCACGGCTGACTGAGGCCGCTTCAGTAATCAGGCGCCTCCTGACATTCACGGAGATAACGAAACAGACGTCGGGACGCCCCCGGCGGCTGGCCGTTTGACTGTTCGCTGCGCGCCTGTCGCACCAGTTTACGCAGGTATTGCCGGTCAGCACACGGGAAGTGCGCCAGCACGGCGGGCAGGGCCACATCGCCCTCCAGCAGCAGTTGCTCGCGCAGCGTCTCCAGCAGGTGGAATTCACGGGTGGAGGTCAGGTGCTGGTGCTCGCGGGCCTCGACAATTTCACGGATGGATGTCGGGTCGACCTCCTGCATGAGCTTGCCAACGTAGGACAGCTGACGCTTGCGCGCGCTATTGGAGGTGATCTTTTTTGCCGTCAGCAGTGCCTCCAGCAGTTTCTCCGGCAGACCGAGCTGGCGCAGGCTGTCATCACTGAAGTCGAGCAGCTTCAGGCCGAGTTCCTTCAATGTGTGCAGGTCGCGCTTGCGTTGCGACTTGCTGATCCCTGCAGTGTCATCATGGTCCATGGCCACTACAGGATAGCGTGTTACAGCGCATTTGTCCGTGCACAGGGCGACCGGTAGAATCCCCCCTTCACGCACAGGGAGCCGACATGGGCGATATACAGCACAGTGAAACAGGCGCACCGTTACCGGAAGCGTCGCAGCTCGAGGGGATGGTGCAGGACATCATCCGCCAGGCGCAGACGCAGGGGGCGGACGAGGTGGAGGCCGGTGTCAGCCTCGATGCCGGCCTGTCGGTCACGGTGCGCCTCGGCGAGACCGAGACCCTGGAATACAACCGGGACCGGGTGCTGGGCCTGACGGTGTACTTCGACAAGCGCAAGGGTTCGGCCTCGACCGCGGATTTTTCACCGGACGGGATTGCCGCGACGGTCACTGCGGCCTGTGACATCGCCCGCTATACCAGTCGCGACGAATACGCGGGCCTGGCGGACCCCGGGCGGCTGGCTACGGAGATACCCGACCTCGATCTCTACCATCCCTGGGATATCGATGCCGGCCGGGCCATCGAGCTGGCGACGACATGCGAGGATGCGGCCCGCGCGGTCGATCCACGCATCGACAATTCCGAGGGCGGTAGTGTGTCGAGTTATGTCAGCCTGCGTGTAAAGGGCAACAGCAACGGTTTTCTCGGTGGCTACAAGTCCAGCTATCACAGCACCAGTTGCGCAGTGGTCGGGCGGCAGGGCGACGAGATGCAGCGCGATTACTGGTCGGAATCGGCGCGCGCTCCACAGGACCTGCCGTCACCGGATTCCATCGGGCGCCGCGCGGGCGAGCGTACCGTACGGCGGCTCGGTACGCAGCGGCTGTCGACCCGGCAGGCGCCGGTCATCATTGCCGCCGAGACCGCCGGCAGCCTGTTCCGCAATTTCATCCAGGCCATCAGCGGCAGCGCACTGTATCGCAAGTCCAGTTTCCTGCTCGACCACCTCGGCAAACCGGTATTTCCCGATCATATGCACATCCACGAAGAGCCGCTGTTGCCCAGGGGGCTGGGCAGTGCACCGTACGATGCAGAGGGTGTCGCCACGGCACCGCGCGACATCGTCAGTGACGGCATCCTGCAAGGCTATGTGCTGAATTCCTATGCAGCGCGCAAGCTGGGCATGGAGACCACCGGCAATGCCGGCGGCGTGCGCAACCTGACCATCGATCCCGGCAACAAGGACCTGCCGGCACTGCTGAAGGCAATGGATACCGGCCTGCTGGTCACCGAGTTCATCGGCTTCGGCATCAATATCGTCACCGGCGACTACTCGCGCGGTGCGGCCGGTTTCTGGGTTGAGAACGGCGAGATACAGTATCCGGTGGACGAGATCACGGTGGCCGGCAACCTGCGTGATATGTTCACGGGCATTGCCGAGGTCGGCAGTGACGTCGATGCGCGCGGCAATATCCGCACCGGCTCGGTACTGATCGAGAATATGACGATTGCGGGCGCATGATAATTCCGCAGGTATTCATTTTTCTGCAGGGGCGCCTTGCGATGTGTAGCGAGAGGGTGAGACCATTATTACGGGCATAGCCCGGGTCCGCTTCAATCAATTGCCTGGCGAGGTCCGACCCCGGGTCCGCTTCAGTTATTCAGTGCACCCTCGGCGATCCAGGTCTTGATCACAGCCCTTTCTTCAACAGACAGGGTGCTCTCGCCATGCGGCATGCGGATCGATTTATCCACTTCCCTGGCCACCATGCGATAGAGATTGCTGGACAGCGGGTCTCCGGCGACCACCATCGGACCCAGCGTGGTGCCTGCCATAACGCTGTCGTAGGTCTCCACCGAAAAACCGCTCTTCTCGGTACCCGTGCCCCCCGCTTTGTGGCATTCCATGCAGTGCGTATCCAGCACCGGCTTCACGTCGCTGGCAAAGCTTACCGTCGGCGCCTTGCTGCATCCCGTTGCCAGTACAACTGCCACCAGGCTACCGGCTATATACGTGGGCTTCATGACCATCTCGATTTTCCTCCTGTGTTATCAGGGACCGACTCTGACGACCTGCCAGGGCGACCGTAATTCTATAGGCTGTAATTCTTCCATTCAGTGCTCCAGTGTCAAGCATAATCAGATCCAGTACAGGCAGAAATCATGTCCTGGCCCGTATCTTTGCCTCTATCCCGGTAATAATACCGGTCCAGGGCTGCATTGCCGGGGCAACCCTGTACCCAGCCCTTTGGGCCGGCCTTCGCTCGTCCAAATCTGTTCCAGGCAGATCTGTCCCGCCCGCGCGGGGCTGGCTAAAGCAGGAAAATCGTCCCCAGTCCCAGAAACACCATAAAACCGATCACGTCGGTGAAGGTAGTGAGGATCACCGAGCCGGCCAGCGCCGGGTCGATGTTGAGGCGCTTGAGGATAAACGGGATTGACAGTCCGGCCAGGGCGGCGCACATCAGGTTGATGATAAGCGCGGCGGCGATGACGAGGCCGATATCCCGGTTGCTGAACCACAGCGCGGAGATGACGGCGACCACCACCGCCCAGCCGAGGCCGTTCAGTATCGAGACGGCGAGTTCCTTGTACATCAGCCAGCGCGCGTTGCTGCTGCCGATCTGGCCCAGTGCGAGACCGCGTATGACAATGATGAGGGTCTGGCTGCCGGCGATGCCACCCATGCTGGCGACGATCGGCATCAGCACGGCCAGTGCGACCACCTGCTCCAGCGTGGCCTGGAAATTGCCAATGACCCAGGAGGCGAGAAAGGCGGTGAACAGGTTGATGCCGAGCCACAGGGCCCGCCGCCGGGCGCTCTTCATCACCGGGGCAAAGGTGTCGTCTTCCTCATCGAGACCGGCCATGCTCAGCAGCGAGTGATCGGCGTCCTCGCGGATTACGTCGACCACGTCATCGATGGTGATGCGGCCGAGCAGTTTGTTGTCTTCGCTGACCACGGCCGCGGAGAGCAGGTCGTGGTTCTCGAACTGCCTGGCGACCTCCACATCCGTCTGCGTGGCCGGGATGCCCCGGATATCGCGGTCCATGACAGCGGCGACGATCTGTTCCGGTTCGTTGGTCAGCAGCTGCGTCAGCGCCAGTGCACCACGGTAGCAGTCATGCCGGTCGACCACGAACAGCTTGTCGGTATTGTGTGGCAGTTCGCCGCGCATGCGCAGGTAGCGCATCACGACATCCAGTGTGACGTCGGCACGCACGGTGACCACGTCCACATTCATCAGGCCGCCGGCAGAGTCTTCCGGGTAATGCAGTACGACCTCCAGGCGCTGGCGGTCCTGCTTGTCCATGGCGCGCAGCACTTCCTGGATGACCGTGCCGGGCAGATCCATGAGGATGTCGGCCAGGTCATCCGGGTCCAGGCCCTCGGTGGCGGCGACCAGGTCCCGGGTCTCCAGCTCATCGATGAGGCCGGCGCGGACCTCGTCATTGACCTGGGTCAGGACCTCGCCATGGTCGTCGGGGTCCACCAGTTCCCAGAGAATCTCGCGCGGACCGTGCGGGAAGCACTCCAGCAGGTCGGCGATTTCGGAACCATGCAGGTTGAGCAGCAGGTGACGGATCTGGTCTGCGGCACCGGTATCGAGCGCCTGCGAGAGGTGCTCGAGGCGGCCTTCGGTGGTGTCGGTGGTGGCGGGTTCGGTCATTGCTGCGTACTGTCCGTGCCGCCCGGCAACAGGCCGGTCAGCGGTGCAGTGCGCAGTGTAGCAGCATGACCGTCATTCAGTAAGGTCGCTGTTCAGCGAGTCGATGCGTGCCCGGATCTGTCCGGGCTTGGTGTTGTACAGCAGTTCGTCCACCAGCGGTCGCAGTGATGCAATGTTGCTGTTATTGATGACGTGTTTCACTTCCTGCAGGGTCGTGTGGTGCATGCTGAATTCATTCAGGCCCATGCCGAGCAGCAGGCGGGTGTAGCGCGGATCACCCGCCATTTCGCCGCACATGGCGACGGGAACGCCGGCATCCCTGCCGGAATCAATGGTCATCTTGATCAGGTGCAGTACGGCCGGGTGCAGCGGGTCGTACAGATAGTTCACATCCTCGTCCACCCGGTCGATCGCCAGTGTGTACTGGATCAGGTCATTGGTACCGATGGAGAGGAAATCGAGGTGGGCTGCAAAGTCGGCCGCTGTCAGCGCCGCAGCCGGGACTTCGATCATGGCGCCTATGAGCATGTCCGGCGCAAAGGCGAGGGACTCCCGTTGCAGTGCATTGCGCATGTTCTTGACCAGCGAGAGTACCTGGTGCAGTTCCTGGGTATTCGACAGCATCGGGACCATCATGCGCACCGGTCCGTGTGCAGAGGCGCGCAGTATGGCGCGTAACTGCGGCCGGAACAGCGACAGGTCCTTTAGGCACAGACGCACCGCGCGCAGGCCGAGGGCCGGGTTGTTGCAACGGATGGCATCGGGGCCGGCATGCTTGTCGGCGCCGATATCCAGGGTGCGGATCGTCAGTGGCTGGCCGTCCAGGGCGTCGAGGACCTGCATGTAGCAGTTGAACTGTTCTTCCTCGTCAGGTGGCTCCAGCCGGTTCATGAACAGGAACTCGGTGCGATACAGGCCGACGCCGATTGCGTTTTCCAGGCTGGCGGCCTGTACATCCTCGGGCAGCTCGATATTGGCCATGAGGGTCACCGGGACGTTGTCTATCGTGACCGCCGGCTCCCCGGCCAGGCGCGCCAGGCGGGCACGACGCCGTACCTCCTCGTCCTGGCGCATGCGGTACCAGGCGAGCGTCTGCTCGTCGGGGTCGGCAATGACGACACCCTGCAAGCCATCGAGGATGATGGTCTCGCCGTCACGGACCCATGTCTGGATGCCGTGCGCGCCCACCACGGCAGGAGTTTGCATGCTGCGCGACAGG
>Ga0265306_10000023_pt1 | contig 52951 bp, 48 predicted proteins | sample Helome_3_FD_192493 | JGI IMG/M metagenome (GOLD analysis project Ga0265306, IMG submission 192493) | Marine sediment microbial communities from subtidal zone of North Sea - Hel_20160420 (Illumina Assembly) | ecosystem: Environmental > Aquatic > Marine > Subtidal zone > Sediment ... | reverse complement strand
ACTGCGCTGAATCATTTACCGAGTTCAGTGCCAATAAAATAAGGGATACCTTCAAGGTACTGCTGCAAATGGCAATTGTACTCACTTTTGCCGGTCGACGTCCTGTGACCAAGATCGCCCGTATGGCGGGACAATTCGCCAAGCCGCGTTCAGCCGATTTCGAGGAAATCAACGGCGTAATACTGCCGAGTTACCGTGGTGACATCATCAACGCAGCCTCTATCGACCCGGCTTCCAGGGTGCCTGACCCTGAGCGTATGCTGCAGGCCTACAATCAAAGCACTTCGACACTCAACCTGCTGCGCGCCTTTGCACAGGGAGGACTTGCCGACTTGCACCAGGTACACCGCTGGAATCTGGACTTTGTCGACGCCAGTCCCAGCAAGGAGCGTTACCTGAAAATGTCGAAGCGCATAGAAGATGCGCTGGCATTCATGGAAGTTTGCGGAATCACCGCGCAGAATGCGCCAATGCTCCACGAAACCCAGTTGTTTACCTCGCACGAGGCATTACTGCTGAACTACGAGGAAGCATTGTCGCGCATCGATTCGTTTACCGGCAAATGCTACAACTGCTCGGCCCATTTCGTCTGGATCGGTGAACGTACCCGTCAGCTCGATCACGCGCATGTAGAGTTCTTCAAGCAGATTGAAAATCCGGTCGGCGTCAAGATCGGTCCGACGACGAAAGCTGACGATTTACTGCCTCTGATCGACGCGCTGAATCCTGATAACGAGGCCGGGCGATTGACCCTGATCACCCGGATGGGAGCCGACAGGCTGCCCGCCGTTCTGCCGGCATTGATTCGTGCAGTCAAGGCGGAGGGACGCAACATCGTCTGGTCATCGGATCCCATGCACGGCAATACGGTTAAAGCCAGCAGCGGCTTCAAGACCCGTCAGTTCGACGATATTCTGCGCGAATTACATCAATTTTTTGCAGTACATGAGGCCGAGGGAACTTATCCGGGAGGCATTCATCTCGAAATGACCGGCGAACATGTCACCGAGTGCACCGGCGGCGCCTACAAGATTTCCGACGCAGACCTCGGTACACGCTACCTGACCAGCTGCGACCCCAGGCTAAACGCCGACCAGGTGCTTGAACTTGCTTACCTGATAGCAGATGCGTTCAAGCATGCGCAGCCCGAGCCCAATCAATAAACCTTATTTTCTCTGGAACAGCACTATGATCGATACAGCCCCGAGCAAACTAGCTCAAGTACTGCAGGCAGGCCAGTTTGCAATGACCGCTGAAACTTCACCACCCGATGCGGCATCGGCACAGACGGTGCTCGACCGGGTCGCCTGTCTGAAAGGTGTCGCCGACGCGGTTAACGTCACCGACGGAGCAAGCGCTCGCGTACATATGTCGGCACTCGCTGCAGCCGCAATCATGGTGCGCGAGGGTATCGACCCAGTATTGCAATTGACCACGCGTGACCGCAACCGGCTGGCGCTGCAGGGGGATGTCGTCGGCGCCGCCGCCCTCGGAATTCATAACTTTCTGTGTTTGACCGGCGACAAGATGGCTGCCGGGGATCAACCCGATGCAGCTGAAGTATTCGAAATCGATAGTGGCGAACTGATGCGCCAGATGCGGGATATGCGCGATGCGGGAACCTTCCCTTCAGGCCGCGAGATCAGCCCGCCCCCCGCACTTTTCCTCGGCGCCGCGGAAATGCCTGCAGAACCCGGTGACAACTGGCCGGCCGCGCGACTGCAGGCTAAAATTGACAACGGAACCCAGTTTTTTCAAACCCAGTACTGCTTTGAGCTCGAAAAGGTAAAACGTTACTGCCAGGCGCTGGTCGATGGCGGGTTCACCGAGCAGGCCCATTTCCTGATCGGAATCGGCCCGCTGGCCTCGGCCAGGTCGGCACGCTGGATGAACGACAACCTGTTCGGTGTGCATGTCCCGGACGATATTATCAATCGCCTCGAGGGCGCCGCTGATCAAAAAGCCGAGGGGCGTGCCATTTGCGCCGAGCTATTGCAGGGATTCGCTGAAATCGAAGGTTGCGCCGGCGCACACCTGATGGCACCTCATCAGGAGGCCGCCTGTGCCCAGGTCATCCAGGAATCGGGTTTACTCGAGATCAGGAATTAACCAGGCTGATAATTCCCTCAGCCGTCGCTGCCTGGGTAACGCGGGCAACAATTTGCGCCTGCGGATAGCCTAGATCCCGCAACTGCTGCAGGCATGGCTCGGCGTATTGTGGAGGGATGCCAGCCAGTAATCCGCCCGCAGTCTGCGGATCAAACAACAATGGATAGGCCATATCGGACGCAAGACGATGCGTATCTTCAATATGCTGTCGAATACGAATATTCTGTGGCTGCAACGAACTCGTGATACCCCGATTCGCCAGGCTTGCTGCACCCGTGTAAAGCGGTATTCGATCGATTAGTATTTCGACTGCACAGGCAGACGCGCGCGCCATCTCGAATAAATGTCCGGCCAGGCCGAAACCGGTAACATCGGTACAGGCACTGGCCTTGAACTGCCGAAAACACGCCGCCGCCGCCCGGTTCGAAACCAGCATCTGCTCCAGTGCCTCGTCAATCCAGGCACCACGTGCCTTGCCCTGCATGTCGGCCGCAAATAAAACCCCGCTGCCCAGGGGCCTGGTCAATATCATCAATTCACCAGGCTGCAGCCCAGCTTTCAACATCAGGTCCTGGGGTCTGGCGAAACCGTTTACGCTGAGACCACAGCTCATCTGACTGGCTTCCCCGCTATGCCCGCCAACCAGTAGTGTTTCGTTCTGTAACAGGGTTTCCTGTACGCCTGACATGAGTTGAAACAAGTCCTGGGATTGTTTCATTTCACTGCCAAAGACCACATTTGCGATCACCAACGCACTATGAGCATCGACGCCCATGGCGTGTAAATCACCCAGTGCATGGTTGGCTGCTATCCTGCCAAACAGGTATGGGTCATCGATAAAGCTGCGAAAATGGTCGATCGATTGAATCAATTCCTTGCCGGCGGGAACCTGGATCAGGGCGGCGTCATCGGCATGTTCAAAACCGGAGTTACTGGCGCTGCCGTATTGCAGGTGAATTTGCGTGAGCACCTGTTCCAGTATTTCACTACCTACCTTGGAGCCGCAACCACCGCAACGCATGGGTGTCAAATCTTCCGCTACACTCCCGCTCTGCACCATTTCAGGTAGCCTGGTAAACCGGTCGATGAATCTACGGTCGATTTTATCCTTCAACCACCAGCACCATTTTCCCTGCAATGCCCAGGCGCCACGACTCGCCACAGCAAATTGCTCGCCGGTAGAAATCAACGACAAAAACTGCGCTTGCGGCTTGAATGGTTTGAGCTCCTGTCGCGTGATCCAGCGAGCCAGGTTGCGCGCCAGCGGAACACCCTGGCGTACTGCGAATACACCCGATTTGGGTCTTGGGAAACCATCGACCGTGGCAGTATCGCCGCTGGCAAATACATTCGCATGAGAAAGACTTTGCAGGCAGGGATTGACCGCAATAAATCCCTGTTCGTTCAGCGCTAATCCCGAATCGCGCAGCCAGGTCGCGGGACTGGCGTGAGTGACCCAGATCGCAGCATCGGCAGCGATCGGCGCGGAGAAATCTCCCACCACGAAACCGTTATCAAATCCGGTCACCGGATGTTCGTAAAATACCGCAATCGAACGCTGTTGCAGGATTCCAGAGAATCGCTGCTGGACCCTGGCATTGTGTCCGGGTAGCAACCTGTCTCGATCAGTCACAATAGCCAGCTTCAGCCTGTTACCAGACTGGCTTAGCTGACGAGCACGATAGTCCAGCGAAAGCGCCAGTTCGACCCCCCCGGCGCCACCTCCAATGATAGCCAGTCGCAAGTCACTATCATTGTCTTGCAGGCCTTGCTCGAGCTGATGCCAGGAATTGATGAAACGATCGACCGGTTTAACGGCGAACTGGTTGTTGATAGCATCTTCGGCATGCGGTATAAATGGCCGGGAACCAATGTTGATCGACAACAGGTCATAGTCAAGCGCTGGACGGCCGTGAATAAAAACCTGGTTACGTTCGGCATCGATAGCGCTGACTTCAGCGTGGATCACACGGGCACCGGCGTAACGCGCCAACGGTAATAAATCGATATGCGCATCGTCATAATCGTAGTGACCGGCGATAAAGCCCGGCAACATCCCCGAATAGGGTGTATGCAGGTCGCGTGTTACCAGGGTGATGCGAACTCCGCGCAGCGGGTGCATGGCGAAATGTTTAAGCACAAATAAATGGCTGTGCCCTCCCCCGATTAATACCAGGTCGGAGGTAATTGGTGACTCATCCTTTTGCATCGAAACTCGGCATCATAACGGCATTGGTTTTCAGTGGCTTATATCGCTCTGGTATTATGCGTGCAGCTTTTGTACTGTAAAGCCATGTTTGTATTAATCCGATCGCTGTGCTGCGGGCTCGGCCTGTTCCTGGTCAGCATTGTCACGGCAGCGTTGAGCGCACAACAGATCCTCGAGATTGAACAGGATTATCCAGCAATTCGCGTCGAACAGGTGGTAGCCGGGCTTGGCATTCCCTGGGGTATGGCATTCCTGTCCCCTGGTCAACTGCTGCTTACCGAACGTGCCGGGATTGTCCGGCTGCTCGATATGGAGAATGGTTCCATCGTGAACCTGTCCGGCACACCCGAAGTCGTCGCCGAGGGCCAGGGCGGCATGCTTGATGTTGCTATCGGGCCCAACTATGCAGACGAGGGCTGGATTTACTTTACCTACGCTAAACGCTCCAGGTCCGAGGCTGCAACGACACTGGCGCGCGCGCGCCTGGCCGGGCATCGCCTGCTCGACTGGGAGGATTTACTGGTCACCGATTCAGCAACCGACGGCAGGCAGCATTTCGGCAGTCGCATCGCGTTCGACGACGAGGGGCATGTATTTTTTGGCGTTGGCGATCGTGGCGAACGCTATATGGCACAGGACTTGAGCAATCACGTCGGTACCATTATGCGACTCAATCTCGATGGCAGTGTGCCAGCCGACAATCCTTTTGTCGGCATCAACAATGCGCGCGATGAAATCTGGAGCTACGGCCATCGCAATCCACAGGGCTTGCTGTTCGACCGGGTTACCAACAGACTATGGTCGATCGAACATGGCCCTCGCGGGGGTGATGAGATAAACCTGATCATCAGGGGTCGTAACTATGGCTGGCCCGTCATCAGTCATGGTAAAGAATACTGGGGACCGTTATCGATTGGTGAAGGCACCAGCAAACCGGGCATGGAACAGCCGCACAAGGTTTATATTCCGTCAATCGCCCCCGGCAGTCTGATCATTTATCGCGGTAACGCGTTCCCGCAATGGCGCGGCAATTTATTTGCCGGCGCCCTTAAACTGCGTCATTTGAACCGTATCACCCTGTCTGATTCAGGCCAGGTCATCGACGAAGAGCGTATCCTCGAGGATCTGGGCGAACGTATTCGTGCGCTGGTCCAGGGACCCGAAGACTGGATTTACTTCTCGACCGACAACGGGCGCATTTTGCGTATACGGCCCGTGAAATGATCAACCAGCTGATCGAAGTAGCGGTTCAATGCCCATATTGCTGGGAAAAAATCAGCCTGTTAGTCGATACCTCGATCGAAATGCAGGAGTACGTCGAAGACTGTGAAGTCTGCTGCCGCCCGATTGATTTCTTTGTCGAAGTGGATGAACAGGGCCTCGCCAGCGTGGATGCCCGGCTGCAAGATGAATGAAAAACTGAAGCCGCTGTTATTCCTGGTATCACTGCTGACCTGGAGTTACCCTTGCGCCGCACCCCGTTGGGTCGAACATGCTTCACGGCCAGGTCCAGATATGGCCGAGATCGGACAGTCACGATTCGATCAGCTGTTTTTAGTCAGCCAGGATCAATACCGAATCCCTTATCCATTCTCCCGGCTAATAGAATTTCTCGACTCGCGTATTCAAAACAACGATCACAGCGGTGTGCGCCAGGTGTTCATTCCTTCTGGCAGGTCCTTGCAACGCGATGCACCGGCGCCTGATTATTTCAGTTTCCCACGTATGGTCATTGCCCTCGAGGGCGAACCTGTAACCACCGGCGTCGAAGCCGGACAGGTACTCGAATATCGGTTATTCATCGCACATCAGCCAAAAACCGAAACGCTTGAAGTCATCAGCTATAACGATTCATCCGGTCGATTTGAGTTTCAGATAGTCGAAAACTATGCCGCAAACAAGGCACCGCGAGTACAGGCAGCGAACCGCGCCATGTGTTTGAGCTGTCATCAAAACGCGGCACCTATATTTTCCAGCCGCCCCTGGAGCGAGACCAGCTTCAATGTCAGGATAGCTAACAAACTGGTCGCAACCCTGCCACAGAAATACGATTCATTGATTGGAATCGTGACCAATGATGCCGGCGTCATCGATGTACTGGCTGAGCGCGCCAATTACCTTGCCGCGGCGCAATTAATCTGGCAACAGGGATGCAGTAGCAGGCTTTGTCGCGCCACCATGTTACGCGCAGTTCTGCAATACCGACTCAGTAATGAAGCGAGCTACGATTCGAGTGACAAGCGTTACCGGCAAGACTATTACGCCGAGCTGACGCGTAACTGGAAAATTCGCTGGCCAATGGGACTGGCGCTGGCAAATAGCCGCATTGTCGATCGCGATCCATTTACAGACGTAGCGATAACCTTCGAACAGGACGCTTTGTTTCCACGGCCCGCGCATGCAACCTGGCATGCGCCCGACGCGGTGCTGGCGAGCGGCATTATTTACCGTCTCGGCGGCTTTTTCACTCGCGCCGATATCCAGCGTATCGATCGCCATCTGATCGCCCTTGGTAGTACCAGGCAATCCATGATTCGACAACATGAGGCTAGCTGCAAGCTGGCAACGGGTGACACTTCGAGTCATGTTTTAGTCTGTGGCGACAAAACCACGGCAACAAGCCTGCGGGCGGACTTCGAGATTGAAATGCGACAAGGTGAAGCGGAGTCGATACGCATAATGCATTTACGTATACCGCATGACTCCAACCTGCTACAGCCGGACATTGTCCAGCTGTCGCGGTTTCGAGGAGGACTCGAGATAGAACCCGGCAACAGCGCTACCGGGTTGTCACTCAGGCTCGCCAACGGCGATCGAGTAAAATCATTACTGCTACGCTGGGACGACTCATTAGCATCGGGCGAGGTCAGTCTCAGCCTGGAGATCGCCGCCGAGTTTCAACTGATTGATCAGGCGCTGACAGAAATCGTGGTAAACAATAAGCGCGGTATCGGTGACAGCCTGACGGATAACCTGTTCCGGCGCCGGGCAGTTATGCGCGAACTAATACAAACACTGGGCATGCAACCCCTGCACTGGCTCGAGACGGTTCGACCATCGTCCGCAGCAACGCAACCTGCTCCACCTGAACTCAGCGGAGAACTGGCCTTACTGGTACCCTACTGCGCGCATTGTCACGCCGGTGATACCGTTAACCCACCCGGATTCATGGCCGGCGATCGGCCGCAGGCGAAAATAGTGCAATGCGCTCCGCGCATCCTGGCACGGTTGAAAGCCTGGCAGGCTGATTCCAGTTTTTCGGAGTCACCGATGCCGCCCCCGGCATCGCTTGAGATCAGTGGCACGACTAGCGCTGACTGGCAGCATAGCGATCATTATCATGCGCTTGTCGCCAGTGTCGAAAAACTGGTTGCAGCCACCTCATCTGACGGTGCTTACCAGCGCTTACCAGCCTGTCTCTCCGCTATCGACGAATAGCGAACCCGGTGATCCCCGGGATTGTATCGCAATCGTCAAGCTGCAGTTCGCTAACCCTGGCGTAATCGGGTCCGACCCGGATATGCCCGATTACCCTCGAAACTGAATCCGCTTCGCCCTGTAATAAAAACTCGACGCGACCATCATTCAGATTGCGCACGTACCCACAAACTTTTTCGGCCTGTGCATGGCGCATGACGAAATAGCGAAAGCCGACTCCCTGTACTCGACCTGAAACTAGCCCCCTGGCACTACGAACCATTTTCATTGCGCATCGATTAAGGTTTTAGGTTGGACAATGATACCTACAAGGCAGCTGCCTGACAGTAGTGATTAGCCGAGACGTTCAGGGCATCTTACGCGGGCTTTAACCTGGCCAGGATCGCGTCACCCTCAGAGTTCCAGAATTCGGCCCATTGCGCCAGCAACTGCAGGCCTTCGCGCTGTTGCTCGGCGTCGCCCGCCTCGATCCCCAGGCGATAATTCTCCACGCCCTTGATAAAGTAACGCTGGAAGTTTTTCCCCAGCCGCAGATCCAGCTGATCGAGGAATTCACGCTCTACCTCGAAGGCGAGTTTCAAGCCCTGATCGAGCAGGGCCAACGCCTGGACCAGGGCATCCTGACTCAAATCAGGGATCTGCAGTTGCTTACCGCCAGTCTCAACCTGTTGCAGCGCTTCGAGGAAAAAGTACTGCTGGCTGGTCGAGTCGCTCTTGTCGTCGGGCGAACAGGCCGCCAGCAATGCGATTAGCAGGCTGTAGACCAGTCCTCGCTGCAGAGCCGACTTCATCGTTTGCCGGCGATACGCATCCGCAGTGCGTTCAGTTTGATAAAACCCTCGGCATCCTTTTGATCATAAGCACCACGATCGTCTTCGAAAGTTACGATCGCCTCATCAAACAGACTGTTAGTCGCTGATTTACGACCAACCACGGATACCGACCCCTTGAACAGCTTGACCCGCACTTCACCGTTGACCGAAACCTGCGATGCATCAATCATTTGCTGCATCATTTTACGCTCGGGACTCCACCAGTAACCGTTGTAAATCATCTGCGCATAACGCGGCATCAATTCATCTTTCAAATGCGCAACTTCACGATCGAGCGTAATTGACTCGATGCCCCGGTGTGCCTTCAACATGATAGTGCCACCCGGTGTTTCATAGCAGCCACGTGACTTCATTCCCACGTAGCGATTCTCGACGATATCGAGGCGCCCCACTCCATGCGCACCGCCCTCCTGGTTGAGCCGGGTCAAAACCTGCGCAGGGCTCATACGCTCCCCGTCAATCGAGACGATATCGCCCTGCTCGAAACCGAGTTCCAGATAACAGGGCTCAGCGGGGGCGTTTGCGGGAGAAACTGAACGCAGCCACATATCATCGTTAGCTTCAAACCACGGATCTTCCAGTTCCCCGCCTTCGTAGGAAATATGCAACAGGTTCGCATCCATCGAGTATGGCGACCCGCCACCCTTTTTCTTTTCGATTGCTATTCCGGCCGCATCGGCATAGGCAAGCAGGTTCTCGCGTGAATTCAAATCCCATTCACGCCACGGAGCGATAACCCGGATATCAGGATTCAGCGCATAGGCGCCAAGTTCGAACCTGACCTGGTCATTACCTTTGCCGGTGGCGCCATGCGAAACCGCGTCAGCACCGGTCTCGGCGGCTATTTCAATCAGTCGCCTGGCGATTAACGGACGTGCAATCGAAGTACCGAGCAGATATTCGCCTTCGTAAACTGTGTTGGCACGAAACATCGGGTAGACGAAATCACGGACGAATTCTTCCTGCAGGTCCTCGATATAGATTTCCTTGACCCCGTACTTCTCGGCCTTGGCACGCGCCGGTTCGAGTTCTTCTCCCTGGCCAATATCGGCAGTAAAGGTAACCACTTCGCATTCGTATTCATCTTCCAGCCATTTAAGTATTACCGAGGTATCGAGACCTCCTGAATAGGCCAGCACCACTTTGTTTACCGATGTCTTACTCATTTTATTCCTGCCGCAATATACCCGGAGACTCCGAGTCTGAAAAAGGCTGGCTATTGTCATTAGAATTGGCACAAAAATCCAGCATAAGCGTATAATGACTGCATCAAAACGAGGGGGAAATCATGTCAGAATCTGCATTCAGGGTGCACGCCCTTGAATTAGGCCCGATGGAAAATTTCGTTTATCTGATCGAGGATATCACCAGTCGTCGCTGCGCAGTAGTTGACCCGGCCTGGCAAGTCGATCAGATCCTGGCCACGGCTAGTCAGTATGACCTGAACATCACCGACATATTGTTAACGCACAGCCATCATGATCACATCAATGGCATCGAGGAACTACTAAATCACGCCAATGCCGAAGTGCATTTACTCAAGCCCGAGTACGAGTTCTGGCAGCACGAACTGGACAAACCCAGCTTGCATCATGGCGGCGATGAAATCGAGCTGGGTACAACGGCGATCAAGATCCTGCATACCCCCGGCCACACTCCCGGTTCAGCCTGTTATCAACTCGGCAATGAGATCATTACCGGGGATACACTGTTTGTTTACGGCTGTGGGCGTTGTGATTTGCATGGCGGTAGCCCGCAAGACATGTTCGTGACCCTGAAAAACATGAAGCAGCGACTACCACAGGATATGCTGATTCATCCGGGACACAATTATGCGGTCAAATCGACCAGTACTCTCGGCGAACAGGTCGATGGCAATCCATTCATGCATTACGAGGACAGCGAATCATTTATCCATTATCGAATGCAGGTGCATGACAAAACCCGTGACGAACCCTACGCCGCTGTGAGCAAACAGCAACTAAAAATCGCCAATCTACTTTAACCAGGTTCCCATGAATATAAAAAAATGCTTTGTGCTTGCCGGACTGATGTTCACCCTGCTACTTACCGCCTGTGCGGGACAAAAAATCCTCGAGGCGCCAGATACATTACCCGGAGACCAGTTAAAGGAGGAATACATGGTCGGCAAATGGTGCACCGACAGGGAACTCACAGGCAAAACCAACAGGGATGCCGGGCATAGTGGTCTGGCAAATATATCGCCGTTATTCTGGAGTTTCAGACAAGACGGAACGTGGCAGGTATCAGTTTCAGGCTGGCTATATGAGAATCACGGCAAATGGCGGATCAAGGGACTGGATAAGATGGTTCTCGAGCGGTCTAAAGGCGAACCCAGAAACTTCCAGGCAAGTTTCAGGGACTTGAGCCTTTACCTCAAAGACGAAGAGGGGAAATTCCTGGTTTTATCCGCATGTGAATAGATTTATATTCGATCGCTGTGTTTTCAATCTTAAAGTTCGAGCGGACGTCTTTCTATCATCTGAGACTTGAGTTGCTCGAGATTTTGCTCCAGCAACTCAAGTATCACTTCTGATTGCTTCGCGATCGCTTCCGTGACCATGCCGTGCAGCGCATGAAAACCAGGCTCGCCGATTGCTTCTCGCAGGTCACTATCCAGCAATTCCTTAAATGACTCGACCACCTCGTTAGCAAGTGCTTGCGGATCACTGCTCATGGTATTTCCCCCTGCCTGGCAACGAAATCTAATCGTCACTATTAGCCATGTAGAAGCTTGCAACATTGATCAAGGTCAACATTCATAAATATATAAGGTAGAAAATGAAACCTTAACCGGCCACCATGGAAGACTATGCATGAATGATGTTTTCGCACTTGCCGATGAACTGGGCCCACTAAAGGTGATCCATGTTCACGAACCCGGTATCGGTTTGAGAGGCGTTCTGGTGATCGACAATGTTGCCAGGGGACCTTCGCTGGGCGGGCTGCGCATGGCTGCCGATGTTACTACCGAGGAATGTGCCCGACTCGCGCGTGCGATGACTTTCAAAAACGCCGCTGCAGGCCTGCCGCACGGGGGCGGCAAGGCTGTTCTGGTGGGTGATCCGAAAATGCCGCGAGCACAGAAAGATAACCTGATTCGGGGCTTCTGCTGTGCGCTTCGCGATGAGGAGCAATACATTTTCGCTCCCGATATGGGCACCAACGAGGAGTACATGGCCTCGATCAAGGATGAAATAGGTAGAGTGGTCGGGGTGCCGCGTGAGTTTGGCGGAATCCCGCTCGATGAAATCGGTGCAACTGGCTTTGGCTTAAGCCATGCGATCGTCGTCGCCCAGGATTTCTGTCAGTTCCGCATCAGTGACGCCCGTTTCGTCATACAGGGATTCGGTGCCGTCGGTAAGCACGCCGCGAGGTTTTTATGCGAGGCGGGGGCAATACCGGTTGCCGTTTCGGATAGCGCAGGCACCATCTACAACCCTGATGGGCTCGATATCGATGCCTTGATAGCGCTAAAAACTGCCGGCAAGAGCGTTATCGAGTATGAAGAAGGTGAAAAACGCGATGGCGACGCAATCATCGATATCGAGTGCGATATCTGGATCCCGGCAGCCCGACCGGACGTGATTCACGAGGCCAATGTACATCGACTCAATACCAAAATGATAGTGCAGGGTGCGAACATTCCAATTACCTACGCAGCGGAAAAGATCCTGCATGAAAAGGGAATTCTCAATATTCCCGATTTCATTGCTAACGCTGGCGGTGTCATCTGTGCCGCGATCGAGTACCAGGGGAGCGGTGAAGCGGCAGTATTCGCTTCTATCGAAGAAAAACTGTGTCGCAATACGCGCGAAGTACTCGAAACTGCACGGCGGGAACAGATTCTGCCACGCGATGCCGCGCTGGCGATGGCACGCCGACGAGTTGAACAAGCGATGAGCCATCGCCGCTGGCATATTTTTTAGGCGAGGCCGGGATCATGTTTCGTATTCGTTTTCATGGTCGCGGCGGTCAGGGGATGAAAACCGCCAGTCGGATTCTCGGCACGGCATTTTTCAAGGCTGGTTACGAAGTGCAGGATGCACCGCGCTACGGTGCAGAAAGACGCGGCGCCCCCATTTTCGCCTATGTTCGTGCCGACAAGTCCACCATCAACGAGCGCGGAGTTATCAGCCACCCTGACCTGGTGGTCATCGCTGACGACACCCTGGTCGGTATGCCCGCGGCAGGGGTTACCCTGGGTGTGGATGCGCATACCGTGCTGTTGATCAATAGCCACGAAAGCAGCTCGACCTGGCGTCAAAGGCTGAATATCGACGCAGTCATTCTGGCACTCGCGGCGCGCGAAGATGCAGCGGATCGCGCCACCCTGCCTTTTATCGGTAGTCGTTGTGCGGCCGCCGCAGCCGCGCTAACAAACGTTATACCTCGCGACGTTTTCGTAGCAGCCTTATACGAGGAGCTCGGCCATCTGCACGAAGATATCATCAACCAGAACCGTGACATCGCACTCGGCGAATTCGATGACATGACCAGACACGCGGGCCTGGTCAAGCAAAGTGGACTTCCATCGGCCAGCGAATACGTCAAACCGGACTGGATTGAGTTGCCTTTTGAAAATGCGGAGATCTCCAACCTCGCAATTCACGCCGGCGTTACCAGCGTCGAGGTCCGCACCGGCTTATGGCGCACCATGCGACCGGTTATTAATTACGACAACTGCAGCGGCTGCGCGTGGATTTGCAGTACCTACTGCCCCGATGGTGCGATCAATGTACGCACGGATGGTTACCCGGAGATCGATTACGACCATTGTAAGGGTTGCCTGATCTGCGTGGCTCAATGTCCACCCCATGCAATCGAGTCGATACCAGAACACATCGCCCGTGCTCAGGAAGCAGGAGAAACGGCATGACGCGTAAACTGCTGACCGGCAATAGCGCCGCCGCCTGGGGAGCGCGACTCGCCCGGGTTGACTATATCCCGGCTTTCCCGATCACCCCACAAACCGAGATCATCGAAGACCTCGCTGCCTGGATAGACCGGGGAGAGATGGATGCACGACTGGTAACGCTCGAATCCGAGCATTCGATGATCACTGCGGCCGGCGCTGCTGCCTCGTCCGGGGTGCGCGCATTTACAGCAACCTCGAGCCAGGGACTGCTCTACGGCATGGAAATGGTCTATACCGTCGCTGGCTGGCGTACGCCATTTGTCATGGTCAATGTTTCCCGCGGCCTGGCTTCTCCGATTACGCTTGAATCAGACCACAATGACATCATGGCCGCACGCGACAGCGGTTTTCTACAAATCCATTGTGCCACCTGCCAGGAAATTGCCGACAGCATTCTGATCGCTTACCGCCTGGCTGAACATGCGGATGTGCGCATGCCCGCGATCGTCAACCTCGACGGTTTTTACCTTTCTTTTACACGCGAACCGGTTGATTTAGCTAACGCATCGAAGGCGCAGGCATTTATCGGCGATTATGATCCTGAAAACCTCCAGTTCAGGGGCAATTCACCCCTGAGCCAGGCGATGGCCGTGCTCGGTGGCGGCCCTTATTCCTATTTTCGCTATGAAGCACATCTGGCTGTACAACAGGCTCTGTCCGTCTACGAGGAGATTACCGACGAGTTCGAGGATATCTTCGGGCGACGTTACGAGATGATCGATTGCTACCAAATGGATGATGCCGAGTATGTATTTGTTTTGCTGGGGTCCTTCTCTACCAAGGCGCGCGATGCGGTCGATAGCCTGCGTGCCGCGGGCTGGAAAGCAGGCCTGTTACGACCGCGATTATTCCGCCCCTTCCCGCAGCAACGCATCAGGCAATTATTACAGGGACGCCGTGCGGTGGGTATCATTGATCAAAACATTTCGATGGGTATGGGGGGTGTTCTGCACAGTGAATTTGCGACTGCACTTTACGGCCTCAAGGATGCTCCGCTGCTGGGAAGCTACATTGGCGGCCTGGGAGGTCGCGATATCAACCAGCGAGAATTCTTTGCCATCGCGGATGAGCTGAAACAGGCTTACGACAGTGGCGAATCACTACCCCCTCGCCTGCTTTACACCCAGAATGAATTAACCGAAATGCGCAAACTGCAGGCGATTGCGCAGGCGGAACACGCCGAAATTCACCAGGCCTGAGGCAGTCGTTATGATCAAGCAATCACCCGTGCACTTCCACCGCATGAAAGACATGCCTTCCACTCATCTGCTCGGCACCGGTACCCCGATGTGCGCGGGTTGCGGCGGTCTCGAAACCCTGCATACGATGTACGATATCCTCGGCCGCAAGACGGTATTTGTGAACGCTGCCGGTTGCATGACACTCCTTTCGGTTTACCCATTTACCCCGTTTCACGGCGGCTGGTTATACACCTCGATGGCGTCGGCACCTGCCGGCGCACAAGGCGTACGCGACGCCGTCGATATCCTGCTGCAAAAGAAAAAACTGCCTGCGCAAGAAGACGTCGAAGTAGTCGTCGTCACCGGTGACGGAACCGCTTACGGCATGGGAATGTCAGCCACCTCAGGCGCCATGGATCGCAATCTCGATTTTATCTATCTGTGTTACGACAATGAGGGTTACGGCAACACCGGTCAGCAATATTCCGCCGCCACCCCGCATGCCGCCCTTACCTCGACCAGCAAGGGATCGCATGGATACCCCGGTTACAAGAAAGACCTGTTCTCGATATGGGCGGCCCACAATCCCGCCTACGTTGCCACCGTGATCGCCGCCGAACCACTCGATCTGGCAAAAAAGATCGAGAAACTGCAAGCCATGTCGGGGCCCCGAATGTTGATTTCACTGGCGCCCTGCCCGACCGGCTGGGACTATGATCCTGAACTTAGTGTGGAAATTGGACGACTTGCGGTGCAAACCGGCGTCTGGCCGTTAAAGGAATATATCGACGGAGAAGTACGGCATACCAAGGTTCCGAAGCAACGTAAACCCGTCGATGAGTACCTGCAGCTGCAGGGTCGCTTCAAACACCTGTTTGAACCGCATCGTGACGAGCAGGCCATCGATGAAATACAGGCACGCGTGGATGCTTACTGGGATAAATACGATGCAAGATAACTATCACCGGCAAGCTGAAAAGTTCAAATCGCGACAAGCAATGCAAAAACCGCTGCTTTAAAATCGCGTCACTGAAATCCCGGGCCAGAGCGATTATTGGTAGACGCGGAATCATGAATCGGCATAACTGTTGATATCGATCAGGTTGCGCGGATGGTTTTTCTGTAATGCTCTAAGTGTCGATTTCGAGTTAGATCTAGTCAGATGCCTGCGCAAAAACTGAAACAAATGCTGGACCAACGAAGTGTCGAATATATCAGCATTAACCATTCCCCGACGTATACAGCACGAGAAACTGCAGCTTCAACCTTCGTGCCGAGACGCGAATTTGCTAAAACAATCATCGTGGATCTGGATGGCGAGAAAGTTATGGCGGTAGTGTCCGCATCGCGCCACGTGGATTTGGCGGGGTTAAGGAGTCTGGCAGGTGCAAACGAGGCTCGCCTGGTGAGCGAGGATGAATTCAAAGCCTCGTTTCCAGACTGCGAGCCCGGCGCTATGCCGCCGGTTGGATCGCTCTACGATATGCGGGTTTTCGTCGATGAGATGATAACCGAGATTGATGACCTCTGTTTTAACGCCGGTTCCCACGAACAAATACTGCGCATGGATTGCGGCGATTATATGAAACTGGAGCAGCCGGTTGTCGGCAAGATAGCGATCAAGGAATAATCGCGCTAGCTAACGCGGCAAGCGAACTGTTGCAGTTTCACCACTACGAATCGAGCGCTAATCCAGACTACCAAACACACGACGCATTAAAGCGGTCGTGCGTGCGACCGGATTGGCGCGAATATTGGCCTCTTCTTCGGCGATAAGCACAAACAGCCCGTCTATCGCCTTATCGGTTGCATACTGGTCAAGATCGGGATTGACATCAGCCACCAGCGGCAAAGCATTATATTGTTTTACAATATCACCGTAATACCGGGTCGCACTGGTCTCGTTGAGTGTCTCTCTGACGATCGGCAGGAACTGCTTGCGCAATTCATCCCCGGTGGTGCGCTTCAGATAGCGGGTCGCCGCATCAGGTGCACCGTTGAGTATTTCCACCGCGTCGTTAATCGTCAACGCAGTTATCGCGCTGACAAAAATCGGCCGGGCCCTGGCCGCGGCCTTTTCGGCACTGCGATTGAGCTGTTTGACAAAACGATCAATTTCCCCGCCGAAGCCGATTCCACGCAGTGTTTTTTCCACCTTGATGACGTCTGGCGGAAATTCTATTTTAAGTTGCGGATTGCCCAAATAGCCGCCCTTGCGTGACGCCAACGCCGCACCCCGCGTAATACCCTTCGATAACGACTCTTTCAGCGCGGCGACTATTTCCTGACGGGTTAAAGGAACTTCAGCCACGCTTGCGTTAATTAGATCATAGGTCTGTCGCATGTCCTTTTCCGAACACCCGGACAGTAGCAACATCATTATTCCGATCAGTATTAAACGCATCAGTTTTGCCTACAAGTACTCGATTATTTCACCCAGGCCTTCGACCCGGATATCGGTGAATTCCGCCCAGTCGACATCACCACGGGTATCCAGGTGTATCGTCGCCACACCGGCGCCCTTGCCCGCTTCGAGATCGTAGAGGAAATCTCCTACCATGACCGTATCATCGGCATCGGCCTGCCAAAACTTTAGCAGGCGCTGAATTCCATCGGGTGATGGCTTGGGTATGCATGAGTCGCGATCGAGAATGTGATCCAGCGGGAAAAAGTGCTCAATCGAGCAGGCTTCTAGCGTATGTTGAACTACCGGCATGGTATTACGCGTCAGTATCGCCAGCTGCCGGCCCTTGTCATGCAGTCTTTGTAACAAGTCATTGGCACCCTGCATTATCGAAGCCTTGCCTGCATAGTAAAACTCAAGTTCATTAAGTGCTTCCCATAGCGGAGCTGCCTGGTCATCAGGCATAGCGTGCAAGGCTTCGAGAATCGGTACCTGCGGCTCAAGACCGAGTTCACGGCGCATATGTTCAAAATCATGTGCACTGACCGTTAGTGTGCCATCGAGGTCAAATATCCAGTGACCACGATGTTTAAGTAAATTGGGTTCATGCATAGGTTGTTCGATATTGTAGGGAATTTGGTGGTTTCATTGTAAGATCAGCGTTTTGAAATTTAGCAACAGGGGATAAAGATGACAATAAAGGTTGGTGATACGCTACCTTCGATTAGCTTACAACACAAGATAGATGCTCAAGTGGAGACGCTAAGCAGTGATGACCTGTTCAGCGGTAAAAAAGTTGTGTTATTCGCCCTGCCCGGCGCCTTTACACCGACCTGCTCGGCATCGCATCTGCCCGGCTATGTGGTTCATTCCGATCAGTTGTTCGACAAGGGCGTAGATCGCATCGTCTGCCTTTCGGTTAACGATGCCTTCGTCATGGAAGCCTGGGGCAAGCAGCACAATGTCGATGACAGAGTCATGATGATCGCCGACGGTAGTGCCCATTTCACCAGGGCAATTGGACTCGAAGTCGATCTCGATGCTGCCGGTATGGGCATACGCTCACAGCGCTATGCAATGGTAGTCAATGATGGTGTGGTCGAGTTGCTCAACGTCGAAGCACCACGAGCATTCGAAGTCAGCGATGCTGAAACCATACTCGCCAGCCTCTAACAGAGCGCTACCATTAACACCCCCAAAGGACCCAGTGAATTCGTCGACGCGGCCTACCACCTCGAAGACGAGGCCAGCATGGTCGATTTTTATCGTAAATGGGCCGCGGATTATGATCACCAGATGCTTGATAAACTCGGCTATACGTCGCCGACAAAAATTGCACAACAACTCGGTGAGCACCTGCCGGATACCGGATCGACAGTATTTGATGTCGGCTGTGGCACCGGTTTAACCTGCGTATTTCTGGCCGCAAAAGGCTATACCCACCTGGATGGAATCGATCTATCACCCGAAATGGTGCGAGTCGCCGCTGAACGCGGGATTTATCGGGAACTGCTGGTGGGTGATGTCAACCAGGCCCTGGATCGGGATAGCCAAAGTTACGACGCCGTCATTTCCTCGGGGACTTTCACCCATGGCCATGTCGGGCCGGAACCGATGGATGAAATTTTTCGAATTCTGAAGCCGGGCGGCATCCTGGCCTGTACGGTGCATGAGGATCTCTGGGAATCAATGGGATTCGAAAAAAAATTCGCTACGCTGGTCGAACAGGGTATTGCAACTCGCAAAAGCTTGAAACTGGATAGCTACTACAAAACCGGACCTGCTGAAGGCTGGTTTTGCGTTTATCAGAAAAATGCTTAGCTGGCGTCCTTTAGATCAATGAAATGTTCGAGCATAGTCGTCACGTAGCTACCCGCTGGTAAGGTTAATTTCAACCACAGGTTCCGCTTTTCAGCATCGTAGTCATAACTGAAGTCATCGACCACGGCACGCAAGGCTCGCATCTGCAGTTTCGATCCCTGCCGATCCAGGCAATCGGTGATATCTTCGTGCTGGGCAAAAACCTGTTCCTCGATAGCCTTCGCCTCATCGCTAATCTGATTGCTACCTGAGCCATAAAGGCTTGCGCTACTCGCGATATCCAGTTGCTGATAGCGCAAAATCAGGTCGTCATTTATCTCATCCCTGAAAATTGAGTGACTCCCGCGCAGCATGAAAATATCTCCGCTTAACGGCTTTTCCCAGTGCCCCAGGCTGATGCGCCGGGCCAGAATCTGATTAAACAGGTAACTGCGCAACGATGACAACAATATACTTTTCCGCGATCGTTGCAGCCTGCGATTTGCCAGCTGTGCCATGGCCTGTTTGACGTTGTCCTGCCTGCGACCAAATCGCTGTGCACCAAAATAATTAGCGAAACCTTGCCTGGTTATATTATTAATCTGCGCAATGGTTTGATCAGGCAACTCATTCACCTCCCGCAAGCACAACTGAAAGGCGTTATATTTATGCGTTCCCGGTCGTAACTTACGGTTGTGTCGGGCCTGTCGCAAAATTCGATATCCATCTCCTGCTGACTTACCCGCCGGTAAAGGCTTGCCGGGCAGATGCAAACTCAGCCATTGACTTGTGCGTGCATGCTTGTCTTTGAGTCCACTGTGACCGACAAGCCTGGGATGCAGTGAATAGTCGTGCGCGATCCGGGTGATGAGTTCCGGGGTGCTAAGCCCGGTTTTTTCAACCAGCAGGAAATAATGTTCGCCTTCCCCATCGGGTTCGAAACCAAGTTCCTCGTTGACCTGGAAATCTGCCGGCGTGGCTTTAAGAACCCCGCCAATGGCCGGCGAACCGTAGGGGTAAACCGGCATCTGCAGCATCAGGAAGTTGCTTTCCTGGCAACCTGGTTACGCAGGTAATTGATACTGACATTACTGGCAACCACACCCAGGTTCTGCTCGATCGCTGCCGTGGCAAGCTTGAGCAAGGCTTTGGCATTCGGTAACAGGCCCGCATCTATCGGAAAGCTGGCCCTGGTGCGCAGTTCATCAAGCCAGCCATGCCCGCCACCGCATTCGATATTTGCTGCAATTTCTATTTCGTTGACGCTACTGAGACGTTCGCTGTCTGTAAGCCGGGCACGGCCAGTTGCGTCGCGGTGGTAGCTGGCCCAGTAAATTTCCTGCATCCGCGCATCAAGAGCAACCAACGCGTTATCGCATTCGAAGTGATCCAAACAGGCCTGCGCCAGCACCGCCAGGGTTGAGACTGGTAACAACGGGATATCCAGTGCGATACCTATACCCTGCGCCTGCGCTGCCGCTATACGGATACCGGTGAAAGCGCCCGGACCATTAGTAAAGGCGCAATGGGATATCGATTGCCTGGGGATTTCAGATGCTGCCAACACCGCGTCCATCATCACCGGAAGAAGCTGTACATGCTGCCTCGGTGCGATTTCAAACTCGCTGAATATGACGCCATCTTCGCGCAATAGTGCAACGGAACAGGCTTCGGTAGAGGTGTCTATGGCAAGGACATTCATGCCGTTAGGACGTGATGCTATTTCAGTGCTGCGATAACCTGCTTCGCATCGGCGACCAGAGGATGATTTGGATTTTCATTGATAAATTGCCGCATCACAGCCATGGATTGTTTGCTTTGACCGATACTCGCCAGGCTGACGCTCTTACCGAACAAGGCATTGGGACGCATATTGCTGTTTTCATACTCACTGAGAAAGCCATCAAATAGTTCCACTGCTGCCTGTAGATCACCTCTATCCATTTCATGCTGCGCCTGACTGAATTTCACCAGTTCCGCCTGGAAATCCTTATCCTGGGTTAAATCAGCTTTCCAGTACGGTTTCAGCAAGGTGTCAGTTGATTCGGCACCTCTTATTCCCGCGACATAAGTCTGGGTTGATTTGGCTGATTGCCATTGCGTCGGATTAAGTGATTTCAGATGTGCCCAGACAGATTTGAATAATCCCGTGAATACGCTATGCGAACTGGATTCGGTAATCGTAGTCTCATTTAGCGCCAGAACCGGTGCGTTGGCTGTAATACTGCCAACGCAGAACACGATAATCAGTAATCTCTTCATACTTTAAACCCTTATTGGCTCAACAACTTGCCGTATGCCTCGTACTCTTTCTTTAAGCTTGCGTTCAACTGAACCGCCTTCTGGTAACTGGATCTCGCCTGCTTTAAATCGCCGGCCTTGTATTGCGCCATTGACAGGTTTATCCAGATGCCACCGTCTTCGCTATCCAGTCTGGCAGCCTGAGTGTAGTAGTAAATCGCCCTATTATACTCCTTTTGGAGAAAGAATAGGTTACCCTGATTGGATTTTACCGCACTATTTTCTGGCGCAAGCTCTTCCAGCGCTTCAAATGCGATTTCAGCGTCCTGATATAGTCCGAAACGTGCGTACAGGATCGCAATTTGTAAGCGGGCGCTAATATTCCCGGGGTCATTCGCCACCATGGTCTGGTACGGCAGTATCAGACGATCGATACTTTTCACCAATAATACATTTAACGCCTGTTTCACCAGGCTTTCGGTACGTTTCCTGTCGGGCAGACCAATCGAATAACCGGCCTTGCGCAGGGTTACCGGTTTATACACCTTCCAGGCCTGCTGCAAATCGATGATTTCAAGTTCACCAGCGGCCAGCGCGGTCTGGTATTTACTCGCGCCCTCGGCCCAGGCCTCGATAAAACTGGTGTTGACCATGGTCGCCTCGAGCGGAATCCAGACTTGCCCATTCCTGATTATGACCAGACTGGAGTCCTGACTGATCAACCCTGCGTCGACTGCAGAAATACCCGTATCGAACATCAGGAACAGATGTCCGGGTACTTCGATGAAAGCGGTGCTAATACCGAGATTTTCGAGACCAGCGCTGATCAGCACCGATAAATCATCACAATCCCCGCTTTTCAGGCGCAATGTTTCGCGCGGGAATTGCACATAGTCGATTTGATCATCGCGCAGGTCGGTAAACGGAGTATTGGGGTCGATGATGTAGCTGGTGCCAGCCGCCGTCAGGCCGCTAAAATAGACCATTGCCGAAACCAGTTTATCGTTTAACGGGCCCGGATCTGGCTGGTAGGTATTGACGACCTGGCGCACGTAATCTCTTAGAGTGTCATCCTTCGGCGTGACGAAGGATCCGACCATGGCCGAATCACCCCAGATGATCGCATTCTTACCGTATATCGTCATCGGCTGGGTCAGCGAGATACTGTCTTTCTGACCATCGCGCAGATAAGTCAGTTTCACCTCCACCTGCACCCCCGTATCCTCGTCCACCTCGAGAATCCTGTTATTGAAGGTAGCCTTGATAGGAATTTCCCGGATTTCACTACCCTTGATCGACGCGATATCAATCGAGGTGGGGAAATCCATGAATTCCTTGATCTGAAACGAGAGCTTCAAATTGCCATATTCGGTAGTACTGACATTTTGCAGCTTTACGCTGCCAATCGACTGATCCTGGTACTTTTTGTAAGCGGCCGAAAAAACCCGCTGCAGATTCAAATCGGAAAGCAGCAGCTGGGGCGCATTGTTGGCGAACTCCAGTGATTTCTTACGTTCGGCAAAAGCGACGTTCAGGATGGCACGGTTTTCGTCCGAGGGATCGAGTTCGACCGCTTTTTCAAACGCCGCTACCGCATCGTCGAATGAGCGACGTTTGCTATAAAGCTTACCCAGCGCGATATGCGGATCAGCCCAGGATGGACTTATCGCGGCCGCCTTTTCGAGATGTTCCTGCGATTCGTCGAACAGATTGGCGTTCTGGTAGACACGACCAATGCGATATTGCAGGTCAGCCGATGCCGCATCGAGACTAATCGCTGTTTTCAGGATCTCGATTGCCGAGCCGGTTTTACCCTGTTGATTGGCGATATCGGCCTGCAGCACGAGCACGTCGATGTCTTCAGGAGCGATACGCGCGGCTGCTTCCGCGTGGATGGTGGCGGTTCGATAATTGCGTGACGCAAACAGGCTGCGCGCGTAAAGCGTCTGTGCCAGCAATGACCCGGGTTCAAGCAGGATTGCTTTACCCAGGTAAATATTGGCCTCCTGGTATTGCTGACGTTCAAGCTCGGTCTCACCGGCGAGCAGGTACAACTCGAATGCTTCCGGGTTGTGCTTGATGCCCGTGGCCAGGGCCTTCACCGCTGCGGCAAGTTGATTGATTTCAATATAAGACTGTGCAAGCGATACCCATAGGTCTACGAGGTCAGGTTTCTCGTTACCGGCACGGGTTAAGCGCAACACCGCCTCCTGGTGCTTACCCTGTTTTGCGGCAATCTTACCGAGCAGGTAATGGCCGTCACCTTTGGTTTCCTTTTTCCCCGACAGCTTCAGCGCAATTGTCTTGGCCTCGTTATTACGACCCAGGCTGAGTAAAGCTCTCGCCTTACCGACAGCCGCTGCGCCGGAACCGGGTTGTGCCCGCAACACTGCATCATATTGCCTTAGGGAATCCTCATATCTGCCCAGTGCATGCAAGTCAGTTGCAATCTTAAGGCGAATTTCGTGGCGGTCCGGGTTGATTTTTACTAGCGTCTGGTATGCCGATAGCCCTTTTTCGACAAGACCGGCTTCGATATAGGCACGACCCATTAAATATCGAAGCTCGACATTGCCACGGTGCAGCAACAGACCATCTTCGGCACAGCTAACAGCACCAATCGCATCGGCGAGTTTCAGGCTTATCCTGGTACAGATCAGGTAAGGCTCGACATCGGCCGGGCTTTGTTCGAGTACCTCTTCGATTAACGCCCGGGCATCCAGGTACTGTTCCAACTGGTATAAGGCCAGTACCTGATAACGAATCGCCTTGTTACGGTAGGATTCAATATCTTCCAGTTGCTTGAACTCGGAGATTGTACGCGTGTAATCCTCTAACTGGTACAGGCTCATGCCGAGAATGTCACGCGTCGCAGCATTGTCCGGTGCAACTCTCAACAATTGATCGGCGAGTTCGACAACTTCGTTCAATTCACCAGCCTCGTACAGCGAGACGATCCTCTGGAAATAATTTTGTTTGGGCGCTGAAGGCGCTGCGCTTAACCCGTGAGCGCTCACCGACACCACTCTGAACCAGTTATACTTGCCCGCCGTGCTAACCCACAGTGACTGATTCAGTTGGTAACTGGTTGCAACTTTTTCAAACGGTCCGTCTTTATCGACTGCAGCCTGGATTTCATATTTAGCGATCAGCGGAGACTTGCTACTGCTCCAACGCAGATCTATGGTTTCGGTATTGGCCGAGATACGCAACCCGAAAGCCGCGTTCGGATATTCCAGGAAATCAAAGCGGAAATTTTTCTGTAAAACAGAATCGTTTACGTAAACACTGTTTTTTGCATGCGAAGCTACCGATACTGAGGTCGCCTGCTCAAAGTAAACTAGTGTCCCATTGTCTCCTTCGGCGCCGAAAGATCTATAGGGTTTAAGGTTGTCATAAACCTTCACCGAATACTCATTGAACGCCGTGCCAACGAGCGCATAGAGTCTGTCCTGCCTGTCGATATCCAGTCCGTAAAAACGGTTTACCTTGTTTATCGATGCCTCTTTTGCACCTAGCGTTGCGACAAGATCTCGCTCCTTGCTGATGACCTTGATTACACCTAGCGCACCACCATCGGCTACATATAGATTTTGCTGGCTGTCGACTGCTATCGGCCCCACTTCGACGAACAGTTTTTTTCCACCCTGGCTGGACTTGATTTCTTCGACAAACTTCCCGTCGGCAGCAAACACCTGCAACCGATTGTTACCCTTGTCGGCAACATAATATAAACCGCCATGTATGAAAACATCACTGGGCTGATTAAAATCTCCAGCCGAGGATCCGTAGCGACCGACAGTAAATAAATGCTTTCCATCGTGAGAAAATGCATGCAAATAGTTTTTGTCCAGCACCGCGACAGTTTCACCGCCGACATGAATTGAAGAGGGTCGGCTGGCCTGTTCGGCAAACCTGCCCTGCTCCGCTCCATCTGCTCCCAAAATCACGACTCCCTGGTCTTTAGCCTTGATACACAGGGTTTTGTCGTCGATAAAAGCGTATACCGCTACACAGGCTGCGTCGAACTTCGCACCAAGCTCTATCCTGTCCCGGGCAAGTGGTGCCACAAAACTGGTTTGATCGAGCTGAAAAACCTCGATTTTCTTATTATTTTTATCGAGGATTGCAAGTTGTCCCTTCGCATTGACCGAAAGATAAGTAATATCACGGTATTGCGAACGCGCCTGTCCGAATACACCAAAAACGCTAATCACTTCACCCTTGCGCCAGTCAAAAATCGTAATTCGATTACTTACCCGATCACCCAGATACAGGGTTCCATTCAAATCCGTTGTCATCGCGCTTAGTTCGGGGGTACTACCGAAAAGTTCTTTCAGATCACTGGATTTTATTCGGGAGATCAGCTCGCCATGCATATCGAATATTGAAAGTCGATCCGGGCCTTCCAGAACATAGACGTTTTCTTCGGCATCGATGCTGACATGGGTCGGTTTCAGTAAATCATCATCACTGGAGCCATGCCGGCCAAAGCTATGTAAATAAAGACCCTGAGGGTTAAAAACACTTATCCGCCGGTTTTTTACGTCACCGACATAAATATTATTATTGATCGACGTCGCGACAGGTTTCGGGTCTTTGAGTTCGCCTGGATTGCTGCCAGATTGAGAAAACCGGGTTATTGGTTTCAAATCCGGAGCAAGAATAGCAACCCTTCCCGAGCCTTCGTTAATAACAACGAGATTACCATTGGGAAGCACTTCGGTTCCGCCTAGATCGGAATCCTTAAAAACGGAGGGGATTAGACTGCTGGCTTCGATATTGCCATCGACGATTTTCAGGATGGTTGCCTTTTCCTGGCTGGTGACATAAATGACACCGTCGTCAGTGAGTTTCAAACCGGAGGCATCCTTAAGAACTCGAGCGTGATCCCTGGCATCGATGAAATGCAGAATTTCGAGTCCCTGCGCCTGCCCTGCCATGGTGGCCAGGAATGCTGCAAAAACAACTCCCAGACCTCCGGGTAATACTGTCAGGATATTGCGCTTCGTCGTTACAGTTCCTCCCGTTACTCGAAATGTCAGGAGTTTATTGAGAAGCTCACTAACTGGCGATCCCTCTTTTACTGTTTTTAACGAAATTAACAAATTCTTCGACCTCGGGGTATTTATCACACAATGGCCGCAGGTTAGCAAATGCGTTTTGTTTTGACCCCTTGGACTTTAATAGTTCACGAAAAGATTTATGCAAGGCGCGGATCAGATCCTCTGAAAAACCCTTTCTTTTGAGCCCTTCCTTGTTAATACCAATCACCCTGGCACGATTTCCCGCTGCGGTGGAGAAGGGCGGGATATCCTGGGTTACTACCGAGCCGAGACCACAAAAGGACCTATCTCCGATCTGGATAAACTGGTGCACCGAAGTAAATCCGCCCAGGATCGCATAATCGCCAACCTCGACATGCCCCGACAGTGAGGCCGCATTGGCGAATACCGAGTGATCACCGACCACACAATCATGTGCGACATGGCTGTATGCCATGAATAGATTGTCACTACCAATGACAGTTTTTCCATTGCCTTCATCGGTACCACGGTTCAGCGTCACGTATTCGCGAACAACGTTCCGGTCGCCAATCAGCAGCCAGGTAGGTTCTCCCTGGTACTTCTTGTCCTGGGGTGCCTCGCCGATCGAGGCAAATTGAAAAATTCGGTTATCACAGCCGATTTTACAGGGACCCATGACCACGACATGAGGCCCGATTACTGTCCCACTGCCTATCTCGACATCTGCCCCTACAATACTATAGGGTCCTATTTCTACGTCGTCCGCTATGCGAGTATTGGCATCGACTATAGCGGTTTGATGAATCATCGATCCCGGTCCTGGGCGGAACACATCATTTCAGCCTCAGCAACAACCGTCCCGTCGACCAGTGCCTGGCACTGATACATGCCAATGCCGCGCATATTTCGTTTCTGGGATATGTTAAGAACCAGCTGATCGCCCGGAAGCACCTGGCCTCTAAACCGGGCCTTATCAATACCTACCAGCAAGTAAAGCTTGGTTTTATGGGCATCACCCATTGCCGCAAAAGCCAGTAACCCGGTCGCCTGCGCCAGAGCCTCGAGTATCAATACGCCGGGCATGACCGGTTGGCCCGGAAAATGTCCCTGGAAATAAGGTTCGTTGATACTGACGTTTTTGATCGCTGACAGGCTTTTCCCCTGCTCGAGCTCGACTACTCGATCGACCAGTAAAAAAGGATAGCGATGCGGTAGAAGTTCCATCACCTTGCTTATATCAAAATCCAAATCAAATCCCCGCTTAGGTTTAGTATCAGTATTGTTCGACTATTTGCCGGATTTATCCAGCCTCGCCAACGTCCGGGCAAGCTTGTCCAGTGATTTATAACGTGCGCAGATGCGACGCCAAACACTATTTTTCAATAACGGCGTACCGGATGAATAGACCCCGGGTTGCTTGATGTCCTTCAATACCACCGACGTAAACGTAATCCTTACATTGTCAGCTATGTTGATATGACCGTTTATTTTCGATCCTCCGGCAATGGCACAATGACGTCCAATTATCGTGCTTCCGGCAACCCCGACACAGGCTGCAATTACGGTATGCGCTCCGATGCGGACGTTGTGGCCAATTTGTATCAGATTGTCGAGCTTGCATCCGCGTTCAATTATCGTATCGTCGAGGGCCCCCCGGTCAACGATCGTATTGGCACCGATCTCGACATCATCTTCAATCACAACGCTGCCGAGCTGCGGAATCTTATGCCATTGCCGTTCGTATTCCACCAGGCCATAACCATCGCTACCGACAACAGCGCCGGACAAAAGTATACAACGATTGCCCAGGCTGACTCCCCGTCCCAGCGTAACCTGACTATGTAAAATGCATTCACTACCAATAGTTGCAGATCGTTCTATTACGGTGCCTGCACCAATCGATGTATCCGCACCAATCTCGACGTCATCTTCAATAACCACAAGAGCAGCAATACTGACTCCGCTTCCGATTCTGGCACTACTGGAAATTTGCGCCGACGGGTGAATACCAGCCTCGGCTCGAGGTTGCGGTTCGAGTCCGAGTGCCTCGATCGCGTTAACGAAACTGTATTGCGGATTATCTGATAACAACAGTGCCTTGCCATTAACCTCGCCAGCGAGCTCCGGTGGCAGAATCACGGCACTGCACTTGCTGGCAATAACAGCATCGACATATTTGCTGGACAGAATAAAACATAAATCGCCAGCAACTGCTGACTGAGACGACGCAACGTCATTAATCACTAAACCAGCATCGCCACGGAATTCGAGTTCCAAAGCCCTGGCCAGTTGTTGCAGGTTTAGACTCATTTGAATAGTGGCGCCTGGTCTGGACGAAGTATCAACAACACGGATATCGCTTGCTACTCGGCAGCTTCACTGCTGCCCGATAGCTGCTTTAACATTTCGATCGTCTCTGCAGTAATGTCGATTTGATCGGAGACATAGCTTACACCCTCGGTCAATATCAGATCGAATTTGCCATCATCTCCCTGCTTTTTCAGCACGTTGGAAATAACCTTTTGCAGATTACGTATCTCCTCGTTGCGACGCAGGTTCTGATCTTCACGAAACTCCTGTTCCAGAAATTTCAGCTGGCTGACCTTGAGTCGTATTTCACGTTCCAGTTTGCGCCGCGCATTGGAACTAAGCTCGCTATCCATTTTCAACTGGTCTTCCAGCGCGAGAATTTCCTGCCGTTCTCCTTTCAGCTGTGCTTCGCGGGGCTCGAAAATAGCTTTGAGCCGTTCTTCGACCTTACGTGCCTGCGGCGCTTCTTTGAGTACCCGCGCGGTATTTACAAACCCGATCTTATATCCCGAGTCCTGCGCCGACGCTGTCTGCGTCACAGTCAGGAACAAAAGCACAAGAAATGGGCGTACAAACCGGTTCAAAGTCATCGTTAAAACTGTGCTCCAAGCGCGAATTGAAATGGCTGGGGATCGTCACCAGATTCATCATTAAGCGGAAACGCGTAGCTAAACTCTATGGGGCCGATAACCGAGAACCACTTGGCGGATAAACCAACCGATTGTCTCAATTCACTGGTCTCATAATCATCAACTTCGGCGAACACATTACCGATGTCGAAGTATACCCCAAGCCGGAAGGTGTCTGCACTAACCAGAGCTTCTAACGGGAACAAAATTTCTGCCGTGCCTATAACCTGCAGATTACCGCCTGCGGCATCACCTTCGCTATCTCGTGGCCCCAGGCTATTAAATTCGTAACCCCTCACCGAACGCACCCCACCCGCGGTATACTTTTCGTAAATCGGTAAATCATCGTAGTCTCCAAAACCATCGCCGTAACCGACCTTGCCCTTGGCGTTGAGCGTGAAGAGATCAGTCAGCCCGAAGGCGGTTTGATGTCGATACCTCAGTTTGTAATAATCGAGATCACCGACCTGGAGCTCTAGCGCAATACTGTTGAGACTTCCCGAACTGGCAAAGACCCGCCGGTTACGCGTGTCCTTGGCAAAACCGATCACGCTAAACACTGTCAGGTAATTTTCACTATCTATCTTAGACCGAGGCGTCGAATCGTCATATTTATCGCTGGTATCGATCAAAAAATCGATCACCTCGTCTGATGACCCACTGGTACTCTTAAAATCATTTTGCTCAAATCCAAGCTCCAGTCTGAGCGAATTGAACTCAGATAATGGAATGCCGTAATCAACCGACAGGCTGCCCCGGTCGATCAGGTAATTACTGGTATTGTTCTCCGAAGCATCCGTTTTACTATAGGTGAAATTGAAACCTCGACTGATTCCGTCCTGCGTGTAATAGGGATTTTCGTAACTGAATGAATAACGTTGCAAGGAGGAGGAATTGTCGAATCCAATATCGACCGAGTTACCCGTACCGAAGATATTTTCGTGCTTAAAGCCAAGATTAAAAATTACACCCTGCTCCTGGGCGAAACCGACACCGACCGACAGGTTTCCTGAAAATCGTTCAGTCACCACAATATCGAGATCAACCAGGTCATCCGCATCGGGCACTCTCTTGGGTTTGATATCAACTGATCCAAGATAATTCAGACGCTGTAATCGCACTCGTGAACGGTCAACTTTAGAACTCTGATAAACCTCACCTTCAAGCTGACGTAATTCGCGACGCAGCACCGTATTCTGGGTCTTTTCATTACCGCTAAAATTGATATAACGAACGCGCATTTTTTTGCCCGGTTCGATAAGAAACTGTAATCCAACAGTTTTGTTTTCTTCGTCGAGTTCATTCAGCATACGGACCTTCGCGAATGCATATCCGGCTTCACCGAGACGTTTCTGCATCGAGGTGATCGCCTTGTTAATCTCCTTGAGAGAGAAAATCTCCCCCTCGCGAAAGGTAATCAGGGCACGCAATTCGTTTGCATCAACCACCATTTCACCCGCCAACTCGATACTACTTATCGCAAATTGTTCACCTTCGAAAATATTAATGGAGAGACTAATGTCTTTTCGATCCGGGCTAATCGTTACCTGTTGAGAATTGACTCGAAATTGAATATAGCCCCGATCGAGATAAAAAGATTTCAGCGACTCAAGATCTGCGCTCAGTTTCGAACTCGAGTATTCATCATCGGCGAACAGGCCAGAACTGGTAGTCTCCAGTTGAAAAGTATCGAGTAACTCTTCTTCGTCAAAGGCCAGGTTGCCAATTATATTGATGGATTTTATAGTCGCCGAGATACCTTCTGATATTGTAATGTCTATCGCAATTCGATCTTCATCAAGCGCTCTCCACTTGGCGTCGATGCTAGCTGAGTATTTTCCCAGTGAGTAGTAAACCTGTTGCAACTCAAGCTGGATTTTCTCAAGATTGTTTTCATTGAAAATTCGCCCCTTAGCGATTCCGACCTGATCCAGCGCCTGCTCCAGCGACTCATCTTCAATATCATCATTACCTTCGAAGTTCACTTCCGCAATCGAAGGACGCTCTACCACTTCAATGATTAAAACATTATCACGCCTGAACAATTCGATATCTTCAAAGAAACCGGTCGAGTAAAGTTCGCGAATTATTTCCGGTGTACGTTCAATATCCAGCAATTCGCCCACATTTACCGGCAAATAGCTGAGCACCGTACCAATAGTAATTTTCTTGATACCGTTAACTTCGATGCTGTCGACTACGAAGTTGTCGGCTTGCGCCCAGCTGGACACCGACAACAGCACCAACGCACTGATCCAGACAGAAATTCTCAAATTTACTCTACCAGGCGCAGTAAATCGTTATAAATTGCAATCGACATCAACCCAAAGAGCAGCAGGATCCCAATTTTCTGCCCGATAATTTCTGTTTGCTCCGACACAGGACTGCCCTTAAAAACTTCAATCAGGTAATAAAACAAATGACCGCCATCCAACATCGGTACCGGCATCAAATTTAAAACACCCAGACTAATACTGATGATCGCAAGGAAGCCAAAAAACGGTTCCAGCCCAATGCGCGCCGAAACTCCGGCATAGTGCGCTATTGTAATTGGGCCGCTCAGGTTTCTGACGCTTGCCTCGCCGGTGACGAGTTTACCCAAAACCCTCAATGTAAGCCATGTCATGCGCCAGGTTTTATCCACCGCCTCTGCGATTCCCTGCAACGGGCCATAACTTTCGGTAACCATCATTTCCCGGCGCACAGACTCGGGGATTTCAATGCGATTCCGAACCCCTATGTAACCATAGGTTTCGCCCGCTTCGCTACGACTGCGGGGAGTCAATGTCAAGTCGACTTCCTCACCATCACGTAAAACCCTGAGCGCCATTTCCTTTTCGGGACTGGCACGAATGAGGTTTACCCACTGACTTGCGTTTACGATGGTAATATTCTCGAGTGATAAAACTTTGTCCTCGGCCATCAGACCGGCCTGCTGGGCTGCACCGTCGGGCAGTACTTCGGCGATAATAGGCGGGACATCAGGTCTCCAGGTCGATATTCCCAGGTCTCGCATCAGGTCGATTTGCTCTTCTTTCAGCAATGCCAGTTCCCTGATATCGATGATCTTGTCACGAATCTGCAAATCCTGACCCTGTACCTGCAAAATGATCTGTTCAGTACTAACCGATTCCTCCAGCATTGCGAAACGGGCCCTTTCCCAACTCGGAGTTTCGATTCCATTCACTGAAATTATAAGATCGCCTTGCTGAACCCCGGCTGTATAGGCAGGGCTCGGTATATTGATTTCACCGATAACCGGTTTGACGCCACTGACTCCAACGAGAAATATCAGGTAATAGGCCAGAATCGCGAACAGGAAGTTGAATGCTGGTCCGGCAACCACGATGGCGATGCGACGCCACACCGATTTTCTATTAAAGGCTCGTGACAGCTCATGCTCCTCGACTTCGCCTTCACGTTCGTCGAGCATTTTTACGTAACCGCCAAACGGGATAGCAGCGATCACATATTCAGTCTGATCTGCACCCGATTTCCTTAGCCACAATGGTTTGCCAAAACCGACCGAAAATCGCAACACTTTCACCCCTAGCTGGCGTGCAACCCAGAAATGGCCAAATTCATGGACGGTAACCAGAATGCCAATAGCCACGATAAAGGCGAGGACGCTGTAGATAATACCGAGGAAATCCATAGTAATCAGTCTCTAGATTCAACCAGTTCACGTGCCAGGCTGCGCGCATCGAAATCCGCTTGCAGAATACCCTCCAAATTGTCGGCCGCTTTTGTCGTTGTTTGCTGCATAACTTTGGTTATCAACCTCGATATGTCGGTAAATTTTATTCGCTTGCTCAAAAAATGCTCAACCGCGACTTCATTGGCGGCATTCAGTACTGCCATGCTTGTCCCACCCTGATGCCAGGCCTCTCGCGCCAACGCCAGGCAGGGATAACGGGTCTCATCCGCGAGTGTGAAGTCTAATTGGCTGACCTGCAACAAATTCAGGGGCTCAACCCCGCTTTCGATACGTTCAGGCCAGGCCAGCGCATTGGCGATCGGGGTACGCATGTCCGGATTACCCATTTGCGCAATTACCGATCCATCAGTATAGGCAACCATCGAATGTACAATGCTTTGCCGATGCAGCAGAATTTCAACATCTTCATGATCCACTGCGAACATCCAGCAGGCCTCGATCATTTCCAGGCCCTTGTTCATCATGGTTGCCGAATCTACCGAAATTTTTGGCCCCATGTCCCAGTTGGGGTGAGCACAGGCCTGTTGTGGAGTTACGTCTTCCAGGCTTGCGATATCGAAATCCCTGAACGGCCCGCCTGAACCGGTCAGGATTATTTTACGCACTCCCTGTTCCGCAACGCCTTTACCGATAGATCCTGCAGGCAGACATTGAAAAATTGCATTGTGCTCACTATCAACCGGCAGTAGCTCGGCACCATTTTGTTTAACTTCATCCATGAACAAGGCACCCGCCATAACCAGCGCTTCCTTGTTGGCGAGCAGTATGCGTTTGCCCGCACGAACCGCCGCCAGGGTCGGGATCAAACCCACTGCGCCGACAATCGCCGCAACAACCACATCGACTTCAACAGCTTCTGCCACCCGTGCCAATCCTGCTTCACCGGCAAGAACCTCGGTAGGCAGATCTGTAATCGCTTCCGCCACGCGCTGTGCGCTATCGGCATCGCGCATTACCACGAAGGCAGGTTCAAACTGACGACATAATTTTTGCATTTTCTGATGATTTTTATTCGCCGTCAGCGCATAAAGCGCGTAAAGATCCGGGTGGCGCGCGATAATATCGAGCGTGGATCGTCCAATCGAACCGGTGGCACCAAGTATCGTGACCTGTTTCACATTGCGCCCGCTATAAATATCCCGGCGACAAAAACGGGAGCTGCCGCGATCACGCTATCGATGCGATCCATCACACCACCATGCCCGGGCAGTAACTTGCCACTGTCTTTTACCCCGGCTTCGCGTTTGAGGATACTCTCGAACAAATCACCGACTACCGAGATCAGCGAAGTCGCGAGACTAATGATCAGAAATTGTGCAAAGCCGAGGTCCCAGCCTGAACTAAGCTGGTAAACACCGACAATCCAGACCAGGTTGGCAAGCAGACCACCGATTACGCCTTCCCAGGTTTTACCCGGGCTGATAGAAGGCGCCAGCTTATGTTTGCCAAACTTACGTCCGCTGAAATAGGCTCCGATATCGGCTATCCATACCAGGCTGAACAGGTATAACAGCAGTTCCCCACCATAGGCGGCGTGCAGGTATAAGAGGTCATGTACGCATATCCATAGTAAATCCAGTCCGATTCCGAGCATTAGCACTCTTGGCAGTAATGACCAGTTGCCGTTATAGCGATATGCCAGTAATGCGAAAGAAATAAGTATCCACAGCACCAGTCCTGCCAGCGACTGCCAGTAAATCAGTAGCGGATTAACCAACGCTAGCGACCACCAAAATAACATCACAAACACTGCTGAAATTAACAAGGCAGGCAAATCCGCCGCTCTGATGGTAAGCGCCAGCAACTCCCGTGTAGCGGCGAACAAAACCCCGGCAAACAAAATGCTGGTCCAGAATGTATCAGCGAACAGGATAGTGCCGATTACGACAACCGCCAGGATAACTCCGGTAATGATCCGCTGCTTTAGCACTAGCTGGGAGCCTCGATCTGCTCACCGGTTTTACCGTAACGCCGCTGACGCCGTGCGTACTCATCCAGCGCGGCGCTAATATCGGCGTCGTCAAAGTCCGGCCAGAGTCGATCACTGAAGTAGAATTCAGCGTAAGCCAGTTGCCATAATAGAAAATTGCTGATGCGCTGCTCACCGCCGGTGCGGATAAACAGATCCGGGTCGGGGCTATCGCCCAGCGCGAGCGCCTGGTTAAAAATTCGCTCATCGATATCAGCCGCCTCGAGCTCGCCAGCCTGCACCTGCCGGGCTAAAACTCTGGCGGCATTGGCGATATCCCACCGGCCACCATAATTAGCCGCGATATTTAGAGTCATAGTGCTGTTGTTAAAAGTTTTTGTTTCGGTTTCATCGATCTGCTGCTGCAGGCTATCTGAAAATAATGCGCTGTTACCGATAAAACGAATGCGGATACCCTTCTCATGCAACTCGCCGGTGTACTTTTGTAGCGATTGCATAAACAACTCCATCAGGCTGTTCACCTCTTCATCGGGACGATTCCAGTTTTCACTGCTGAAGGCAAACAGGGTGAGATGCTTGATGCTGGCATGCGCGCAGAATTCGACCATACGCCGCGTCGTTTCGACACCCTTACGATGCCCGAAACTACGTGGCATCAACCTTTTTTTCGCCCAGCGACCGTTGCCGTCCATGATGATGCAAACGTGGCTGGGAATCGATACCTGAGCGTGCGAAGTCATGATCCCGTATTGGTATCGCGATTAAATCTCCATCAATTCCTGTTCTTTGGTTTGCAACAATTCCTCAATCTCATCAGTAGAATGATTGGTCACCTGTTGCACCAGATCCTGCCCGCGGTGTTCATCGTCCTCGGAAATATCCTTATCCTTGCCCAGGTTTTTTAAATCATTGTTCGCATCGCGACGGATATTTCTTACCGCGACGCGGGCGTTTTCGGCCAGTTCCCGCACTACCTTGACCAGTTCCTTGCGACGTTCCTCGGTAAGTGGAGGCATCGGCACCCGAATCACGGTACCGGCGGTGGACGGGTTTAACCCGAGATCAGAGGTAATTATCGCTTTCTCAATCACTTGCACCATGCTTTTATCCCAGGGAGACACAGCCAGAGTGCGCGCGTCTTCAACGGTGATATTGGCCGCCTGCCCGACAGGAACTTCACTACCGTAAAAATCAACCATAATATGGTTCAGTAAACTCGGGTGCGCCCTGCCAGTCCTGATCTTGCTCAGCTCGGCCTTGAAAGCTTCGATGCTCTTGCTCATACGATTGCGCGCTTCTTGCTTGATATCGTCTATCATAATTTTGCCTCTTTCCGGCTAACCCGGGTTCCAATCGACTTGCCCGTTGCCAGGTCAAGCAATGCGCCAGGTTGATTGATGTCACAAACGACCAGATCCAGCGCATTGTCATTACATAAAATCATTGCTGCTACATCCATAACCGCGAGACGCTGATCGATCGCCTGATCATAGTCCAGATGCGTATAGCGCACCGCATCCTTATGTTTCATCGGATCCTTGTCGTATATACCATCTACCCTGGTAGCCTTGATCATCAAATCGGCTTCAATCTCGATGGCGCGCAGGCTGGCAGCGGTGTCAGTGGTAAAATACGGGCTACCGGTCCCAGCCGCAAAAATAATAATTTCGCCCCCGGCGATACGTCGACGCGCGTCACGCTGCGTGTAAGCTTCGCAGACCTGCGGAATAATGAGCCCCGACATAACTACCGCGTTGGCAGTCTGTCGCTGTAACCCGTCACACAGCGCGAGGGCATTCATAACCGTCGCCAGCATCCCCATGTGATCCGCAGTCACCCGATCGAGTCCCGACGCCGCCAGACTGGCGCCACGCATCAGGTTGCCGCCACCGACTACACAACTGATTTCGACGCCGGCAGAATGTAATTCGACGAGCTCAGTGGCAAGCTTATCAATCATCGCCGGATCAATACCTGAATTCTGCTCGCCCAGCAAAGCTTCACCACTAAGCTTTACCAAAATGCGTTTGTAATTGATTTTCGACATACGATTATGATCTAGTCACCCGAGAAGTCGCTGACCTCATGTGCAAAACATTAAGGTCGGGCCTGGCGATGCTGCAGGCGAATTTTATAGTTAACAAAACCGCATTATAAGTTCATTTTTAACAAATGCAGCTGTCAACGCATATTCTGATACAAAAAAAAGCCGCGAAAGTCGCGGCCTTTTCCAGCTTCAGGAATTTAGTTGAGATGCAACTTCCGCGGCAAAGTCTTCAACTTTCTTTTCGATACCTTCACCCACCTCGTAGCGAATAAAACCGGTAACCGAAGCACCGGCAGTCGCCAGCAGTTTTTCAATCTTCTGCTCTGGATCCTTGACAAACGGCTGTCCCAACAGAGTCACTTCGGCAAGAAACTTGTCCAGTCTCCCCTGGATCATTTTTTCAATAATTTCAGCCGGCTTACCACTCGATTCCGCCTGGGCAATCAGAATTGATTTTTCCTTTTCGACAAATTCTGCAGGCACCGCGTCTCGATCGACAAATTGCGGATTAACAGCAGCGATATGCATGGCAATATCGCGAGCCAGACTGGAATCGGCACTGGAATCAACCAGTACGCCGATACGTGCGCCGTGCAGATAGGAGGCAATCGAATTTTCAGATTCAACCATTTCAAAACGACGCACCTGGATATTTTCGCCAACCTTTGCGATCAACGCCTGACGAGCTTGTTCGACACTCTGACCATTGCTCATCGTCATCGTCGACAATGATTCTACGGAAGCTGGTTTCTGTTGCGCCACGGTCGCCAGCACATCATCAGCGAAGGCCTGAAAGTTATCGTCTTTAGCGACAAAATCGGTTTCCGAGTTGATTTCGAGAATCACGGCAGATTTACCATCATCGCTGACGGTGACCTTGACCGCTCCATCAGCCGCGACCCGACCGGCCTTTTTATCCGCCTTGGCGGCACCGGATTTACGCATCAATTCCGCGGCCGCGTCGATATCACCGTCGGTTTCGACCAGTGCTTTTTTACATTCCATCATGCCCGAACCGGTTCGTTCGCGCAGTTCCTTTACTAAAGATGCTGTTATGGCCACTTCAATATTACCTCTGTAGTTTCCCTGTTACTTAAAACAGGCGCCAGGTTATTCCTCAACTGCGGCTTTTTTAGTAGCCGCCTTTTTGGTGGCTGCCTTCTTGGTGGCTGCCTTCTTCGTAGCCGCCTTCTTGGTGGCCGCCTTCTTCGTAGCCGCCTTCTTGGTCGCTGCTTTCTTGGTAGCCGCCTTCTTGGTAGCAGCTTTCTTCGGTGCAGCCTCTGCGGCAGTTTCGCCTGCGTCGGCGACCGTTTCACCAGCAGACTCGTCTTGCGCGACAACCTCTTCCGCAACAGGCTCTTCAGCAGCAGACTCGCTGACCACGGGTTCCTCTGCCGGAGTTGCTACTTCAGTGTCTGCCATTTTGCTGGCGACTTTTGCTTCGGCTGTTACCTTCTTCGCTGTCACTTTAACTGCCGGCTTTGCAGCAGCGGTTGATGCGTCCTGTTCAACTTCAATGAGTTCTGCATCGCCTTCAGCGCCGCCAGTAATACTTTGCTTACCATCAAGCACGGCATCCGCTACCAACCTGGTATAGAGCTTGATCGCGCGCATTGAGTCGTCGTTTCCAGGAACTATGTAGTCAACATGATCTGGTGAATTATTGGTATCGACGATGCCGACGACAGGGATTCCCAACTTGGCAGCTTCCTGTACGGCGATTTTTTCATAACCGACATCGATAACAAACAATACATCCGGCAAACCTCCCATCTCCTTGATGCCGCCAAGCGTCTTTTCGAGTTTTTCCTGCTCGCGGGATAGTTGCAGAATTTCCTTTTTGCTGATCTTTTCGTAGTTGTTACTGGCCGCCATGTCTTCGAGTTCCTTGAGACGCTTGATCGACGCGCGCACGGTCCTGAAGTTGGTCAACATGCCGCCTAACCAGCGGTGGTTGACGAAAGGCATACCACAACGCAGGGCTTCTTCCTTTATCGCATCGCTGGCAGCACGCTTGGTGCCGACAAACATGATTCTGCCTTTTTTGGAGGCAACCTTGCCAAGATAATTAACCGCATCCTTGCACAGCGGCATGGTTTGCTCGAGATTAATTATATGAATCTTGTTACGCTCGCCGAAAATAAAGGGAGCCATTTTGGGATTCCAGAAGCGGGTCTGATGGCCGAAATGAACGCCCGCTTCCAACATTTCACGCATAGTGACGTTAGACATAGTATCTCCAGATGTCTGTCGGATAGCCCTATTACAACTATCCCGGGTTAAGCCTCCACATACCCGACGTTTACGACCTGCTCTCTGGTAAATGCAGGCACCCATAAACGCGTTGCGGCATGTGTGTGTCGTTAAAACACCAGTTTAACCGGTGTTTTGATTAATTTACCCCGGCAGTTGCCGAAGGCGCGCGCTTTATACCATAATCCCGTATCCTCAACAACCAGCTAGCCATGTTTTTATGGGTGTTACGATCAAATCAAGCGAAGAAATAGAAAAAATGCGCGTTGCCGGGCGGCTTGCTGCCGATGTATTGCGCATGATTGAACCCCATGTGGAACCGGGAGTCACGACCCAGCAACTGAACGACATATGTCACGAATTCATGGTAACCCAGCAGCAGGTGGTGCCAGCGCCGCTGAATTACCGTGGCTTTCCGCGTTCAATTTGCACTTCGGTCAATCATGTGGTCTGCCACGGCATTCCGGCAGACAAGAAGCTAAAGAATGGCGATATTATTAATATCGACATTACCGTGATCAAGGACGATTACCATGGCGATACCAGCCGCATGTTCATGGTCGGCAAACCGACCGTGCAAGGGAAACGAATTTCGCGCATCGCTTATGAATGCATGAAAATCGGTATCGAAATGATCAAACCCGGCATCCGCCTGGGCGATATCGGCCATGCCATCCAGCAGCATGCTGAAAAGAATAAATGCAGCATAGTGCGTGAATATTGTGGTCATGGTATCGGCAAGGTATTTCATGAGGATCCGCAGGTGCTGCATTACGGAAAACCGGATACGGGGCTGATGCTCGAGCCGGGGATGACTTTCACCGTGGAACCGATGATTAATCTTGGCAAGCGTTTTGTAAAGCTGCTGCCCGATGACTGGACCGTGGTTACCAAGGATCACAGCCTGTCAGCGCAGTGGGAACACACCAACCTGGTTACCGAAACCGGATTCGAAGTTTTAACTTTACACCCTGAATTTGGATTCTGAATTAGTGAGTGATTTTATCGACCCGTTTCTGCAGCAGGCCCTGGAGGGCGAAATACTGCATGCGAAACCACTCGCGGCCGGTTTGAGCTCGGCGCGAGAGCAAATTTATCGCGATTTCGATCAGGGTATCGCCGCCGAAAAGCTGATTCACGATACTTCGAAACTTATCGATAGAGTACTCGAGTTCTGCTTCCGGCATTTTATCGGCGAACCCGGCAAGCCTGGTTTTTGCCTGGTTGCAGTCGGTGGCTACGGCAGGTCGGAACTGTTACCGGGTTCGGATATTGACCTGATGGTCCTGTTGGAGAAAAAGGCTGACAAGACACAGCAGCAGCAGCTTTCATTATTTCTGACCTTCCTGTGGGATATCGGCCTCGAGGTTGGACATAGCGTACGCACGATCAGGGATTGTGTTCGCGAAGGCAAGTCCGACGTCACCGTGATGACTACCATGATCGAGTCACGCTTGATCTATGGCAGCGCAAAACTCTATGAAAAATACCAGTTGGCGATTGCACCGAACAAGATATGGTCATCACGCAAGTTTTTTGAAGCCAAACTGGAGGAACAACACAACCGCCACCTGCGCTTCAATGACACCGCTTACAATCTCGAGCCAAACATTAAAGAAGGCCCCGGCGGATTACGCGATATCCAGATTATCGGCTGGGTGGCAAAGCGCCATTTTGGCGCAAGCTCGTTCAAGCAACTGGTAGCACATGGATTTCTCACCGAAACGGAATTCGAATTACTCGATACTGGCCAGCAACATCTGTGGCGGGTACGCTTCGCACTGCATCGCCTGGCAGGCCGCAGGGAAGATCGCCTGTTATTTGACTACCAGAAGAAAATTGCCGAGGAATTCGGTTTCCAGTCAGGCGAACATAACCTTGCCATCGAGCAGTTCATGCAGCAGTACTATCGAACGATCATGGAACTTGAGCGTTTGAGTGAAATGTTGTTGCAGATTTTCAAAGAAGAAATCCTGCTGACCGCCTCACAAAGAAAGCTTAAGCAGATAAACGAGCGCTTCAATCTGCGCAACAACTTTATCGAGCTTGCCCACCCCGATGTATTCAAACAGCATCCCCCGGCCCTGATCGAACTGTTTGTGCTGATTTCGCTTAATGAGCAATGCGCGGGGGTAACCGCCGCAACCATTCGCCTGGTGCGGGAACACCTATACCTGGTGGATGATGATTTTCGTGCCGACGAAACCGTCAACCATTTATTCATGCAGCTAATGAGCGCGCCGAACGGTATGACCCATCAAATGCGTCGCATGAACTCCTACGGATTTCTGGCGGCATATATTCCGGCATTCGCGAAAATTACCGGGCGCATGCAATACGATTTGTTTCACGCATACACAGTGGACCAGCACACTATTTTCGTGATCCGCAACCTGCGCAGGTTCGCGCTGCAAAAACACGAGGATGAGTTTCCATTCTGCAACCTGGTATACAGCAAACTGGAAAATCCCTGCCTGCTTTACCTGGCTGCTTTATTTCATGATATCGCCAAGGGACGTGGCGGTGACCATTCGTTGCTGGGCGCTGAAGAGGCAACCCGGTTTTGCGTGCAACACAAATTGAATCGTAAGGAAACCCGGGTCGTATCGCAATTGGTGCGCGATCATCTGCTGATGTCGGTGACCGCGCAGCGTAAGGATATCAGCGACCCCGACGTAGTGCGTGATTTCGCCCAACAGGTTGGCAGTATGAACATGCTTAATTACCTCTACCTGCTGACCGTCGCCGATATACGCAGCACTAATCCGAAGCTGTGGAACAACTGGAAGGATGCCCTGCTGCAGCAGTTGTATCGAGCGACCAAGAGTGTAATCAGGCGCGGCGTCGACAATGCGCCGGACATCGACGAAATCATCCAGGAAAACCGTGACGCGGCCCTGGAGGAAATGTCCGACCTGCCCTTCAGTGTCGAGCAAATCAATTCCGTTTGTGATCGGGTGCCCGGAAATTACTTCCTGCGCCACCATCCCCGCGAAATAAAATGGCATGTCAATACCATCCTGAGTCATCCAGACCAGCCAAGGCTGGTTAGCATTCGACAGTCTACCTACACCGGAAACACCAAGGTTTTCGTTTACGGCAACGAAGTTGCACACGCGTTTTCACAGGTAACCGGCACCCTGGGATCGCTCGGCCTGAGCATTTTGAACGCCGAGATCTTTACCACCCGGGATAACAAGATCATGGATACCTTTACTATCCAGGATTTAAACAGTCAGGCAGTTACCGACCCGCGGATGATCGAGCAAATCGAAACCAGGCTGCTGCAGGCCCTCAAATCGGATTCCATTTATGTTGGCCAGTACAACACCCGTAAACCGCGGCAACTTAAGTCCTTTGATCATCCGACCGTGGTGCAGTTCGAGCAAGATTATTTGAACAGTCGCACGATGATGGAAATCAGTGCGCTCGACATGCCCGGGCTATTATCGGTTATCGCAAATGTTATCGCGCAACTGGACATCAACATCACGCACGCAAAGATTTCCACCCTGGGGGAAAAAATCAATGATATTTTCTACCTGACTTCTGCGTCGGGTGGTGCAATCACCGACCAGCTTGTACTCGACCTGCTGGAGAAAAACCTGGTAGCAGCCCTCGAAGCCAGAAAGGCGGCGTAAGAAAACCGATGCCACAGATTCTGGGTAAGCCCATCGAACAGGTGCTGGATGGTGAAAACAACCGGGTCGAATTTGATATCGCTTATCCGCTCAAGGGCAATTTAATCGCAGCAGTTGATCAGTTGCGCGACCTGCATGGGCCTGAATTGTACCTGCTCCCCATGTCCGCCACCTCCTGCGGGGGAGGTATTTTCCAGACTGAAACCAGGCCGTCGGGCACGATAGTAGGCCTCAGATTTGATCCCCCGGTAACCCCCCGCCTGAGCTTTGCCGCGCAACCGAAACTGACCGAAATTGCCCAGGATGAAATAGTGATCGATCGCGAGCATCATCAGATCAGTGCCGGCAGTGCCGTCACGCTGGACCAGTTGAACCAGGCCCTGGCACGGGAACTGGGACATAACTACAAGGTTCCCGGGGCCGATTTGACCAGCTACATGTATGCGGCCGTAGGCGCTACTTTCATGACCGGGGGGATGGGCCCTCAGCGCAGGTATTTTAGTGACAGCGTGATTGAAATTTCGCTTTACGATGGTGACAAATTGATCAGCGTCGAAGGTGATGCCTTGCAGGGCTATGCCGGCACCTATGGCTGGAGCGGTATCGTAACCGCGTTACGCTGTAACTATTACCGATTTCCGGCAAACGAAATCGCGTTTGCACTGCCGGTATCGGGTCAGCCACGGCGTCTCGCGAAATTACTCGAGCATTTATCGCCTTACAGCTATTTAAGCCTGAATACCGACCAGGTTGCCTCGCAGGCCGAAGCTTGCGGCCTGATTCTCGGTATCGAACATGTCAGCCGCAGCTCGATGCAACCGTTACTAAAGGACGCCTCTGCCAGCCCGGTCCATAAACGTGCGACCGAACTGGAGCAAAAATGTGTCGCGGCAGGAGTGGATGGCCTGGTATTCGTCAACGGATTCAGTGACCTGTCCAGCGACGAGTTTTTAGTCGGCCTCGCAGATGATCAGCAGGCACAGGAATTTACCATTGCCGGAATCGAACTTGATTATGCCGAGGTTTTCAGCGATCCGGAGGAAATGCGCGCGGTACGTGAAGCAATTCCCTATGCTGCCCGCACGCAGGCACCTACAGGGCGGTTTGTGTATAAAAATCATTCCGACGCAAATATCAGGATGCCGGCGGATGATGTCGCGGCCAGCGTTGAGCAAATGTGGCAAATCAATTGTGACTACGTCAACAGCGTTGAACAGCATTTCAGCCAACACGGGAATATTAACGGTCAGATCCTGGTCTATGGCCATCTCAACCCCTATGGGGTCGATCCGCATAATCGAGTCACCATGAGCAGTGACGACGAAGACGCGTTCGCGCAGAGTCGTCGTTTTCTGGTCGAGCAGCGAGCACATTACTACCGATGCCTGGCGGCTTTGTGCGAATCCACTAATGCGGTTTTCGTCGGCGGCGAGAAGACCGCGGATTCGGAGATCGGTATTTATCAGGCACTCGGTGGACCCGAGAATTCCCCGACCGCGCTGTTTGCTCGATTCGGCCGGCAGAAAACCACCGTAAAAGCAGCCGCAAAAACCTTTAGCTGGCGAGCACCAGACCCCTATAATTAGCCCTGTACCAGATCTAGGTATTACCAGGTAGCAATCGGGCAAGTCCAGGCAGACTGATCGCGGGATGCATACCAAGGGCCTTCAGCTCGTCGATAACCGGAACCGGCAGGGTCTGGTCCGCTACCTTCTGATTTAACACACCACCCATAATGACCGGCAGCGATAGCGATGCAGCATCGAGTAGCTGTTTGAGCTGATTAGCATAGTCGAGCGCCATGCCATTATGTGTGCTTAACAGCAATGCATCGACCGGGTTAGCCTGCAAGGCTGCGATCAGGTCGGCCGGGTTCTGCTCGGCACCGAGATAAACAACACTGGCGTCTGCCTCGCTTAGCAGTTGGGCCAACGCGCCGGCCCCGTGCTCATGAACGTCGCTCGATGCCACCAGGAATCTTTTACCCTTGACCCGGGCACGGAAACTCTCATCGGTAAACATAGGCCTATGCTCGTCGACAACGTTCTGCGTCATGGCAAACATATCCGTAGGCGGGAATTGCGCTTCATCCAGCCCAGCGGCAAATAATCGTTCGAATTGCTGCGGGCCCAATTTTTTCAACACAAAAAGCATTTGCAAGGGATTGCCGGTATCGACATCCATGTCGGCTAAACCCGCCAGGGCATTGTCATAAATCTGCCTGCCCTGTCGACAAACGGTTTCAGCAAAGGCTTCGGCCGCTGAAAAATCAACATGCGGGTACAACCTGCGCGCGCTCGCTTCAACCTGTCGTCCAAACAACTGTGCTTCGATAATTTCATCGGCTGACGGGATTCGCATAGCCTCGGTCACCGGTAACGGCAGCACGGCGTGGCCGCTCGGTGCGCGCAATTGAATCAGAATATCCCACATCAGGTATTCGGCAGTAACGGCACGGTTCTTCTCGAATTCAAGGCCAAAGGAGATAGTATCGCCATAAATCATCGAGCCAACCTGCTCCCGCTGATGGATTTCGTGCAGTGCCAGAACCCAGCCGGCGCGCTTAATCGGATCCGTTGTCAATCCGCCGATGCAATGCGCCAGACGGGCGCCGATAAGTTCTTCGACGATGTATCGCTCCAGCATCGCCCAGGCTGCGACGCTGGAACAATGCTGGAACAACGCACCGAAGCCATCCTCAAGGTAGGAATGCAGCATAACCCCCTGGTCACGAAATTCGGCCAGTAGAGCCATTGCCTGGTAAGTTTCAGCCGCGGTGACCCCGGCGTCGCTCCAGCCGGGTGCTTCGAAGGTAAAGAACTGGGATAGATTACCAATCGTAGTGCAGCCGATACGCAGGGCCTGGACCGTATTTGCCACTGATGCCGGTTGACCAATCATGAAGTCTCCAAGATGCGGCTGGATTGGTGCCGCTTGCGCCAGGGCACTCCAGTCTTCCTGCTGCTCCAGCATCGGTCCGGTTTCTGCCGCCGCCGCAGCACGCTTCTCTGGCGGCAAACCCATACGCCGATCGAGCGCAAATCCGGCGCGATCCAGGCAAAATCCCCGCGCTGTCAATTGTTGGTGAATTTTGAGAACAGCCGCCGCGGTAGATTCAATATCGTTCATGCCGATGTGCGCGTGATACATTATCTGTCCGTCGCGCATCGCCTGTTGCTTGTATTCCAGCTCGGATCGAACCCCGTAGGTATCGAGAAAAGCTGAACGACCTATGCTGATTTGCGCGGCCAGTCCTTGGGCGTCCCGTCGCAACAAGTTGAAATCGGGCAAGCTGGTCCGGCTAGCTGCTACCTGCTTATCCAGTACCTGCTGTGCTTTCTGCATTGCTAATCACCCATACCATCAAGGATGAACCTGTCTATGACAACCAGCTTTGGCTGATCGTTCAAGCTACTTCTCTGGCTGGTCGGACCATACTGCAAACTCGTTTCCACTGGGTTCGCTGAAGTGAAAGCGGCGGCCACCGGGAAACGCAAAAACCGGCTTTTCGATACGTCCTCCGGCCTCGGTAATCTTTGCCAGAGTAGCTTCCAGGTCATCACTGTAAAATACCAGCAGCGCGCCACCACTTTGGGTGCTCGAATAGAGCTCCGAACGATAAAAACCCCCATCGAGACCCTGACCCGAAAAAGCACAGTAGTCAGGTCCGAAATCTTCGAACGTCCAGTTAAAAGCCCTGCCGAAAAAAGCCTGGGTGCCCGGCAAATCCCGTGCCGGGAATTCGACGTAATTTAATTTTTCGTGCTCATTCATGACGATTTTCCTGCTGCTTTAAGCCATACCGCGGTATCGTGATACATCGCCCCACCATTAAGCAGGCCGGGCTCCGCCGATACCAGCGCGTTGACGCCCAGGCCCTCGATGAAAGCATTACCAGGACAGATACTCTCGATAACGACGACCCCGGCGGTGTAGTCATTGGCCTGCGCGCCGGTTACCCGGCCCATGGTATTAGCATCGAGCAGTTCTACCTCGAGCGCGCAGGTACTCGGGCAATCGTGCGGGCAGGCAGAATGGGCATGCTGTGGGTAACTGGTAACCTTCATAACAGTGCATTTTGCAAGATTGACCGTGGCCACGCCAGCACTAGTGAATGTGCTTTTTTAATTTGTCTTACTAATGCTAGAATTGCCGTCTTTTGCATTCCACCAACCGGGGACTTCCATGAGCGACGACGACAACCAACATTTCAAGACACGCGAAGTACATGCGGGCGTGAGCCCGGATCCAGTTACCGGTGCGATTCTGACCCCGATCTACCAGACCACAACCTACGTACAGGAGTCGGTCGATCAATACCTGGAAAAAGGTTACTCCTACAGTCGCTCGGGTAATCCGACAGTCACCGCACTGGAAAATCGTATCACCGCCCTCGAAGGTGGTGCCGGCAGCCTCTGTTTCGCGACAGGCATGGCCGCCACCAGTTGCACTATCATGGCCCTCACCGGTACCGGTAAGCACGCGATTCTTTCGGATGTCGTTTACGGAGGCACCCACCGCATATCGACCAAAGTATTGAATCGATGGGGACTGGAATGCAGTTTTGTCGATACCTCCGATCCGGAAAATGTCAAAAGTGCCATCCGTGAAAACACCAAATTGATTTTCACCGAATCACCCGCCAACCCGACGCTCAAGTTGACCGACATCGCCGCCATCTCTGAAGTCGCGCAGGCAAACGAGATCCCGCACGTGGTCGACAATACTTTCCTGACTCCCTATTTCCAGCGACCGCTGGAACTCGGCGCCGATATCACCCTGCACAGCACCACAAAGTTCATGGAAGGACATAACATCAGTGTGGGCGGATCCATTACCGCCGCGAAAAAAGAGCATCTCGAACAGATTATGTTTGTCAGAAACTGCCTCGGCAGCAATATGACACCGATGGTTGCGTTTTATACATTGCAGGGTATCAAGACCATGAGCACCCGGCTCGAGGCCCAGTCGGCCAATGCTCTCAAGATCGCCCAGTTCCTCGAAACCCATCCGAATGTCGACCGCGTCTGCTATCCGGGGCTGGAATCGTTCCCGCAAAAGGAACTCGCTGACCGACAGGCCAGCGGTCATGGCTCGATGCTCTGGTTCGAGGTTCACGGCGGTGTCGAATCCGGTAAGAAGCTGATGGATAGCCTGCAACTGTGGAGTCTCGCGGAAAACCTGGGCTCGGTAGAATCACTGGTCACGCATTCGGTCACCATGACGCACGCGGACATGCCCAAAGAAGAACGTCTCGCTGCCGGTATCACCGATGGGTTGGTGCGTTTGTCGGCGGGCCTGGAATCGGCTGAAGATTTGATCGCCGACCTGAAGCAGGCGCTCGACGGATTGTAGGACTCTGTTCCTGTGATCATAACCAGCGTCGAAACCTTTGCCACCGAATACGTGGCCCTGGTGCGCCTGCGCACCGACGATGGTGACGAAGGCTGGGGACAGGTATCGCCCTACAACGCTGATATAACCGCCGAAGTAGTCCACCGTCAGATCGCCTGCCATATCCTTGGCATGGATGCGACGGATATCGACGCCGTCACCGCCATCGTGCTCGATCGCGAGCACAAGTTTCAGGGTACCTACCTGTACCGGGCGCTTTGTGGCGTCGATACCGCGTTATGGGATATACGCGCCAGGCGCGCCGGCAAAAGCGTACACCAGTTGCTGGGCGGCAAGTGCTCTGAATTCCCGGTTTATGCCTCGAGTATGAAACGGGATATTACCCCGCAGCAGGAAGCGGAGCGAATGCTCGCCTTACGCGAGGATTTCGGCTACCACTCATTCAAATTCCGCATTGCCAGTGAATGTGGACATGATGTCGATGAATGGCCGGGCAGAAGCGAAGAGATCGTTAAAACCATGCGTACCACGCTCGGCGACGAAGTCACGTTAATGGTAGATGCAAACAGCGGCTATACCCCGAAAAAGGCCATCGAGGTCGGGCATATGCTGGCTGACTACGGCATCAGTCACTACGAAGAACCCTGCCCTTACTGGGAACTCGAATGGACGCGCGAGGTGTCCGCAGCACTGGATATCGATGTGACCGGCGGCGAACAGGATAACAACATGACCGTCTGGAAACAGATGATCGACAATCACGTGGTCGATATCGTACAGCCTGATATCTGCTACATGGGTGGCATTTCGCGCACCTTGTGGGTAGCGGACTACGCCAAACAGGCGGGCATACCCTGCACCTTGCATTCCGCCAATCTAAGCCTGGTGACATTATTTTCGATACACTTCATGGCGGCGATCGAAAACGCGGGCAAGTATGTCGAATTCTCGATCGAAGGCAGCGATTACTATCCCTGGCAGCAAAATATTTTCGCTCCCGGCTTCGAAATCAAGAACGGTAACGTATTGATATCTGACAAGCCCGGCTGGGGAATCGAAATAGATCCCGAGTGGATTGCACTCAGCGATTATCGCATTAGCTATAATGGCTCTCGATTTTAACCCTGATCGTGGTAACTGATTATGGCAATTTATAACTCTGTACTCGAACTCATCGGCAATACGCCGATCTTGAAACTCAAGCAATTTGATAGCGGTCCCTGCGACCTGTTTATCAAGATGGAATCCGAAAATCCAGGCGGTTCGATAAAAGACAGGATCGCGGTGAGCATGATCGAAGCCGCCGAGAGAGATGGTGATATACAACCCGGCGGCACCATTATCGAGGCAACCGCGGGAAACACCGGGCTGGGCCTGGGTCTGGTAGCCGCGCAAAAGGGTTACAAGTTGATCCTGGTTATTCCGGATAAAATGAGCCCGGACAAGATTCGTCATATCAGGGCGCTGGGCGTGGATGTGCGCCTGACGCGTTCAGACGTGCAAAAGGGACACCCTGAGTATTACCAGGATTACGCCAAGCGTCTCGCGACTGAAATACCGAATTCGTTCTTCATCGATCAGTTTTCAAATCCGAATAATCCGCTGACTCACCGCGTCGATACCGGGCCCGAAATTCTGCGCCAGATGGACGGCAAGCTCGACGCAATGGTCGTCGGAGTTGGCTCAAGCGGCACTGTGACCGGCCTTGGGCAATACCTCCACGAGAACGCTCCAGACTGCGAAATGATCGTTGCCGATCCCGAGGGTTCTATTCTTGCCGATACTATCAACAAGGGTGTTACACCAAAAGCCGGCTCGTGGCTGGTCGAGGGCATAGGTGAAGACTTTATGCCACCGATTTGCGACGTCAGCCTGGTGACGAAGGCTTATGCCATCAGTGACCGGGAAGCCTTTCAGACCCAGCGCGAGCTGCTGAAAAGGGAAGGTATTATCGCCGGATCGTCAACCGGCACCCTGCTTTCAGCGGCGCTGCGCTACTGTCGTGAGCAAACCACCCCGAAACGGGTACTGACCTTTGCCTGCGATACCGGGAATAAATATCTGAATAAGTCTTTTAACGATTCCTGGCTCGCTGACCAGGGATTACTGGAGCGCGAAAGTCACGGTGATTTACGCGATTTGATCGCTCGTCCAATGAGCAGTGGCGACATGGTTACCGTCACTTCCGAGGATAACCTGATCACGACTTACAAGCGCATGCGCATGTTTGATGTATCGCAATTACCGGTCGTCGATGATGGCAAGATCGTCGGCCTGATCGACGAATCCGATATTTTGCTGGGAATCTACGAAGACAAGGACAATTTTCAGATGAAAGTTGCAGCGGTCATGGTAAGCAATCTGGTAACGGTAGCGCCCGATTCCAGCATCGACAAAGTAGTCGATTTGTTCAAACAGGACAAGGTTGCCATTATTGCAGACGATAATGCTTTCTATGGTCTGATCACACAGATCGACCTGATTAATCATTTACGCCAAACCATGCTCTGATCGCATAACGCGAAACCAGACCCTCGGAACAACTGCGTCCTGACCCATAGAATGGTTTGCCGCGGATCCGGCAGCGCGGTCAATGCGGCCATTTTGACTTCCCCGGCAAAACATTATTAAATGTTCTGGCTACCCCGCTCGGCTTTTGAGATTGCCCAAATCAACCAGAGATCCTCACGATGGATATTCAACGACTGCTCACAGGCCTAAGCCTCAAGATCATCATCCAGTTTGGTGTCGTGATAACTGCCGCGATCTTACTGGTCGCATTTAACCTTGATCTAATCTACCCGTTCTACTTTGAAAATCAGCTGACTAACACCGGAATTGTTATCAACTCTGCAATTCTGGCGCTGCTAGTTGTTGGCCTGGGCAATATCTTCTATCACCTGTTGCGTTATCGCCGGGAAGAAAACGCTATCGCCGGATTTGTAAATAATGTCGAGTCGATCAGGCCCGATTTAATGGAAGGCCTGCCCGCCGATTCGATAGTCGTCAAACGACAGCTGACTATGCAATCGATACAAAGAGCCAACGGCGAAATTAACCACGGCGCGCTCGCGTCGATGCTCAACGCAGATGAAGCCACCCACTTCGGCCTGATTCGCTTTATCAACAATATCCTGATCCTGACCGGTGTTTTTGGCACCATAGTTTCGTTGTCGATCGCGCTACTCGGGGCTTCCGACCTGATCGATTCGGCAAATGCCAGTCTCGGCGGCATGGGGCTGGTGATCCATGGCATGTCCACCGCGCTGTCGACGACCATCACCGCCATCATTTCGTATGTCATATTCGGCTATTTTTACACCCGTTTAAATGACGTACAAACGCACTGCCTGAGTGGTATCGAGCAACTAACCTCGATTTATCTGCTGCCACGGTACGTGAAATCGAGTGATGACATCGTACACAAGATGAGCGATCTGATTAAATCGGTCATTTACGCCACGGACAAGCTCAAAAAAACCCAGGATACTTATCAGGAGGCGGCAACGACCCTGCAGCAGACAATTAACACCAATCAGCAGCAGATCGATCAATTAGTCGACGAGATTCACGGCATCAAGCAGATATTGCGTGATGGCTTTCGTTTACCTCTCACCGACAAAGAGAGCTAGCCGAACATGGACAGTAGTTTTCCATCGATCGGCGGCAGTCATGCCGGCATCGGCGGTGAAAACAGTTTCTGGCCGTCATTTACCGACATCATGATGGTGATCACGATGATTTTCCTGATGGCGACCAGCATTCTGGTAGTACGCAACTGGCAGCTGGTTGCCGAGCTGCGGGAAAGCATCGCCGCAGAGCGCATCGCCAGCCAGATGATCGAATCCACCTCGCAGGAAAACGCAACCCTGGAAGAACGCCTTGTCAATGCCGAGCAAAGTAATTCGATATTGCGCCTGCGCCTGTTGAAAAAAGAAGAAGAGTTTAAGCTGGCGCAAACCGCGATTCGCGAACAGGAATCAAGCATTGCCTCGCTGGAACTGCAAAATACCGACCTACAGTCATCGTTACAACAATCCCGGACGAGCCTGGATAGCGCAAATCTTGAAATCGACGCCGCCACCGCCCGGTTCGAGGAATTATCCAGTCAAATCGCCAGCCTCAGGCAGCAGCTGGCGCAACAGCAACAAGAGAACGAACAATCCCGAACTCAACTGAGTACTGCGCGCGAGCAGATCGAAAGCCTTACGCAATCGAGCAACAAACAGCAACAGGACATCATCCAGTTGACGCAGGAGAAGTCTCTGCTAAGCCAGGAAATCGAATCCTACAACCTGCAACTACTTACGCTCAAGGGTGATTATGAGACTGTCAAATCCAAGTACGAGGAGCTGATCAAACCGGCACGCAGTGCCAAAGGGAAGTACATCGCCGAAGTCTATTATGTCAAAGGCCAGGCGGGTAACGTGATTCGTTACCGCCAACCCGGGGATAAGGAATTCAGTACGCTCAGCCTGGCTGAAGTTGAACAGCGTCTGGATAAACTAAAGCGCGAACATGGCAAGAATCTCTATGTGAAGATCATCATCCCCGAGGACAGCGGACTGACCTACAACGAAGCCTGGGAATTCATGCGCAGCCTGCTGGTCAAGTATGATTATTATTACCAGTAGTGGTTTTGATCGCGAACCTCAACTGCTACAATCCCGGGCATGTCCCCGTGGCACAATTGGATAGCGCGACGCCCTCCTAAGGCGTAGGTTGCCCGTTCGAACCGGGCCGGGGACACCATCTTTATCCCTTAATATCAATAACTTAGGCAATTAGTTTTATTTTGATTACAGTTTAGTACTGCTTTAGTACGGCAAAACACTATTATCGACATAAGAATCTCGTGCATTAGCTGGCCGTATTCTGCATCGAAAA
>Ga0265306_10000021_pt1 | contig 54628 bp, 55 predicted proteins | sample Helome_3_FD_192493 | JGI IMG/M metagenome (GOLD analysis project Ga0265306, IMG submission 192493) | Marine sediment microbial communities from subtidal zone of North Sea - Hel_20160420 (Illumina Assembly) | ecosystem: Environmental > Aquatic > Marine > Subtidal zone > Sediment ... | reverse complement strand
AAGCTACGCGTGATGACCTAACCGAGGTTTATAACCGTCGAGGTTTCTTTGCTGTTTCCATGCAGTTAGCGTATCTCGCGCAGCGAAACGGCTTCATGACCGGTGTAATGATGGTTGATTTAGACCATTTCAAATCCATTAACGACCGTTTTGGTCACAGAGCAGGCGATCTATTGCTGCGGAGAGTCGCTGACCTTTTCAGCGAGGCGCTCCGAACTTCCGATATTGTTGGTCGCTACGGAGGTGAGGAATTTATTGTCATGCTTCCGCAGATCAGTCATGGTGCAACGGCCATCGTTGCAGAGAATCTTTTAAAAAAGTTAAGAGCGAATCCCCCCAAAGGTATTCCCTTGACGATAAGCATTGGCGTTGCCGAGGGTATTTTGGGACGAAATGTACAGGAGGATTACCAGCATCTTATTCAGAAAGCTGATAAAGCATTATACCAGGCCAAATCATCCGGCAGAGACCGGGTCGTGGAATATATGCCAGACGACCATAAGCCCCAAAAACCGCTGGCTGGCGACAGTTGATATCCGCGTTTAAAGACTTTGCAAATCCGAAACATATCACTCAAATTGTGGAATTTTTCCTGCTATGAAGCTCTGACCCTCTATTTTACTGATGGCATATAAGCACCTGATTGGCGATTGATAGAATTTAGTCAAAATACTAGTAGCGCGTATGATCCACGATCCTTTAAAAACCCTTGCGATTTAAGAATAAGATCTGTTAATTTGTCAGGGTCGATCGTCTCTTAAGCCCCGGAATGAAATTGAACTTAATTTGACTCTGATCCAGCTGATATCACAAACCATTATTCTAAAACGACCCCATCTCAATATCAGTTTTGTCCGTGGGATAGTCTTGTTTATGAAAAATGCGAAAAAGAGGACTTGCCATGTTTAATTATCCATATCTAGTCGAATTGCTGTCACCGAAAAGATCGACTGGCGATCAATCTGAGGCCCTCCTAGATAGATTCGCTGAGCGTTATCGGAAGATTATTGATGCGGGGTGCGGCGTATCCATACCCGATAACCCAATGGGACAGCCACGGTTAGGCGCACTGGAGAGCTTTGATCTCAAAGACCTCTCAGTCGATTCCGATAGGGTCGTTATGAATTTGAACACTTTCCATACTAAAAGCGAGCTTGACGGATTACTGCAGAAAGCCGCTAAAGTAAACTTGAAATACATTCTTGTTGTCAGAGGAGACGGCGGACCCTTGTTGCCCAAGCTCGAGTCTGAAAGCATCGGCGGCAACCGAAGCGTGGCCACCTCTATTGATTTGATCCGATACATTAACACAGAATATTCCAACCAATTCATAACCGGTGCGGCCTTCAATCCTTATAATCCAATGCCTTTTGAATTAAATCGAATGAAACAAAAGATAGAGGCTGGCGCAAGGTATGCGGTTACCCAACCGGTTATTGGAAATGACAAAAGCGTTGACATGTTAAAAGATCTTAACATTACGATCGTCGTTGAGGCATGGATGTCAAATAACATCGATCTTCTTTATAGAAGTGTCGGAAAAAAGAAAGATGAAAATGCTGGAAAATATGATCCCATTGAAAATCTAAAAGCACTTCACGAATTTTATCCGCAGTGCTGTGTATATCTGTCAATGCTCAGTTTCAAACGGGATTGGAAAAAAATTTTACCGAGGCTTACAATATAAAATTCATTGTATCATTTAGCCGTAGGTGGGACTCTAGTTTGATTCCAAATTTTTTCTTTAATCAGTGTGCTGATAGCATGCGTCAAAAATAAGTCATTATGAGGAGGCTTAAGCTTATGGACGCCGAAATAGATCGTAGTGTCTTTCGAGATTTAAGTTATGGTCTTTATATAATTACATCCAAAGATGCAGACCGAATGAATGCTCAGGTTGTTAACATTAATGCGCCAACCTACGAAGTTAAGAAGTGATTACGCGTCTTAGCACGATGAATCTGATTATCCTTTTTTCGTCAGGCAACTGAACTATAAAGTGAAAATTGATTTTAATTTTTTGGATTTTAGTTGGTTTAATACTTCACATGATATTGAAGAGGCGACATCTGTAGTATTGTGCGTAGATTTCTATAACACATCAACGGTTTCAATATTAAATTTGATTTGATGATTTTCATTCGAAGCCGGTATTTGAGATTAGCTGACGAATTATGAAAATTCGCGATATTGTAAATTTCGGCTATACATTCATAATAGCAAATTTTTGGGTATATGATCCAATAACCCAATACAAATTTATGCCCCAAAATACGAAGAACAAAGGTTGAGCTTGGCACCTACAAAATGGAAATTTTGAAGCATTGAATGTATCAGAGAAGGGTTGCCCGCATGACCGTTACCGCCTGTCCCCCCAGATAAACGCGGTCATCGCCGACCCGCACCTTGACCACACCCCCTCGGGCAGATGCCTGATATCCGGTGAGCTCATTTTTACCGAGCTTATTCGCCCAATACGGCCCCAAACAGCAATGTGCCGACCCGGTTACAGGATCCTCATTAACACCGGCTGCCGGCGCAAAAAAACGGGAAATAAAATCATACTGATCCGTATCATAGCGGCTGGTGACAATAAATCCCCGTCCGGAAACATCGCTTAACAGGGAAAAGTTCGGAACCATTTTACGAACGGTTTCAGCGGATTCAAATTCTAAAAGAAAATCAAATCGATTTTTGCCCACATACCGGGCGTTGGTCCCAAAAACCTTGAATACATCTTCCGGAAAGCCTGCTTGCTTTTCAGGCTCCGCCGGAAAGTTAAGCTCAATCCAGGAATTTTTACGCACCGCGCTCAGAAGGCCGCTTTTGGTAAAAAATCGCGCCGGGCTATCCGTCGCTAAAAACCCCTGCTCCCACAAAATATGTGCACTGGCCAGAGTGGCATGACCGCATAACTCCACCTCAACCGCGGGCGTAAACCAGCGCAGCTGATAACCGTCTTCCTCTTTAACCAGAAATGCGGTTTCCGAAAGATTCATTTCATTGGCGAGATGCTGCATCCAGCGTTCATCGGCAGCTTCCGCCAATACGCAAACTGCTGCCGGATTGCCTGCAAAAATTTTGTCGGTAAATGCATCAACCTGAAATATGTCCTGTGTCATCAATCCTCCTATTTTGCATAAAAATTAATAAGAAATTAAAAATAAATTTGATGGCAGTAAATTAAGCGAACTGGTATCAAGATACAAATTACCGATCATGTATAAAGGATGAGAACCATTTTATCTCATTAATTATTACCCTGCGGGCGAGCCGGCCGCGCTGGCGGGCAAGGGATCACAGTGAAGTCATTTTAGATTGAAGCTAAATGTTTATCCATGGCTGTTTTCATTCGACCCAGCGCCGTATCGAGCAGAGGCTGCCGACAGCCGAAGTTGAGACGTACAAATCCGGGACCGCCAAATTCGATCCCATCCTGCAGCCCCACTCCAGTGTCTTCAAAAAACCGGACGGGGTTGGACAAAGCAGCGGCGCGTACATCGATCCAGGCCAGGTAAGTTGCTTCAAGCGCAGCCATTGAAAGCAGCGGCATATCGGCGATGGCATGCATGACCATATCTCGATTCCCACGCAGGTATTTTAGTAGCTCTGCCTGCCAGTCGGCGCAGTCCCGATAGGCGGCTTCCGCTGCCGCATAGCCCAGAGCGTTTACATGCGGGACTATGCCTGCCATGGCCTTCATAAAGTGCCGGCGCAGTTTTTCGTCCGAGATGACGGCGAAAGCGCACCCCAGACCGGGTAAATTAAAGGTTTTGCTGGGCGACATCAGGGTGATGGTTCGCCGGGCGATTGCCGCATCGAGGGTTGCCGTAGGGATGTGGATCTTATCGCCGTCCAGAATTAATTCGCAATGAATCTCATCGGAGCAGATAATGATATCGTGTTTTTCACAGATGCCAGCCAGGGTGTTTAGTTCATCACGACTAAAGACGCGCCCCACCGGGTTATGCGGGTTGCAGAGCAAAAACAGACGTGTGTTGGGTGTTATCTCTTTTTCCAGACGATCGAAATCAAACGTCCAGCGGTTGTCTTTTTCCTGCAGGGGCACTTTAATCAGATTGCGCCGGGAGTACCCGGGTGCGGTCAGAAAGTGCGGATAAACCGGCACCGCGGTCATGACGTCATCATTGTCTTGACCGACTGCCCGGCAGGCCACATTAAAGCCGGTTACCAGACCGGGCAACCAGACTAGCCACCCGGGTTGAATCGACCAGCCAAAATCGGCTTCAAGCTTTTCGACCACAATGGTTTTTAGACTGTCAGGCGCAAGCGTATAGCCGAACACGCCGTGGGCAATCCGCTGCTGGAGGGCCTCGATGACGGCCGGTGGGGAACAAAAATCCATGTCAGCCACCCACAGCGGAAGAATATCCCGGTCTTTATACTTGTCCCACTTCATGCTGGCGGTATCCCGCCGCTCCACCGGTATGTTGAAATCAAAGCATGCGTCTTTTTTCACAGTTAACGTGTCCTCAACTTGAGCAATGGATGCTGCCCGTGAATTAACTTCGTAGGGTTTTCTACCTATAGTGGTTGTCAAAAAAACGTTTCGTTATGCCAACGTTTTTTTCTACAACCACTTATACCCCAATTCCATAATTGGGTGTCTTTAACCGGATACTTTGCGCCCGGTTACACCCGCACCGATTAAGGCACGACCGTGCCTTGGGATTTTTCGCTGATTGCGCAAAAATCCAATCCACCCGCTTTGCGGGTGGTCGGTGGCTCGGAATATTAATATGGAAAGCGGTATAATCAGCTGCAAGACCATAAAGACCAAATAGCTGAATCTGCCTCCATAAGTCAACGGCAATCATCCGGCGCAATTTGAAATGCTCAATTTAGGTTTAATGGAATTCGAAATGCTCATCAAAAAGGTGGGGATCGTCAAAATGAGCCCGCCCGACGAATTTGACGGCATGGTGGCCACGTTGGCGCATTCTGCCGACCTGGGGAACGCCCATCGGGATAAAAATATCCGATTCTACCCGTTCGGAATATTTTCCAATGCCCCTTGAAGTGAATATACTTTCATGCCGGTTGCCATTTTTAGGTAACGCCTCGAGCTGATCATATGGCACCAGGCGGTAAGGTCTGAAATCGGGGGGCATGCTCCGGGTACCGATATGTCCGACCTGGTGCCAGCCGGAAATGACGCGAATCACAATTCTTTGCCGGGGAAATTCATCCGGCAACCAGGTGGGCACGAAGGCATCGATTGCCATGGGGGAAGGCAGAATTCGCTGAACCATTTCTTTGCGGGGGCTATAAAAATGATAACAGCCGCAGTTGTTCATGATATCCACCATAAACGGGCTGCCATGTTCATCCAGGCTCACCCGGACCGTTAATCCGTCCATATTGCCGCGTTCAATTCGCGGCGAATTCGGCCCGCTGCGTGCTGAATACCAGAACACATAGTTAATCTGTAAAACAGGCGCGTTTTTTAAATAAGCATGTGAAAAATAATAGTAGGCTTGTAGCGTGTCGGAATTGACGCCAAGCTGTTTGTCCGTCCACACGACCGCGCCGGGCTTGTCATAATCTGCGGCTAAATCCTGAACAATCAGCGGTGCGAAAACCGCCAGTAATTTTTTTTGATCGCCGGCCGAAGGCAGCGGTATTCCCAACGGGTTTTGTTTGGACCGTTCCATTAATTCGCGAATTTCCCGGTCGGCGAAATCCAACCCGTCAGCTGGACCATAAGCGGTTAACGTTCCCAGGGTCGGTAGGTCGTCTTCGGGCAATTGATGCCAGGCAGCGATCTCGTCATTGACTCTGAGTGTGACAATCGCAACCGGAACGGCTGCCAGCGGGTATAAACCGAAAACCCGCATCAGGGTGGAATACTCGCTTGATTTTTGCACCGTAAGTTCCAAAACCTCATAAAAATCGGGCTGGTGTTGATCATGCACCAACAATTTATCGGAGCTATAAATAACTTTTGCAAACAGTATTTCGCGATCCGGCTCAAAGCCGAATGCGGCGGCCAGTCGTTGCACTTCTGCTGCAGGCAAATTCTGGATCTCTGCCTTTCGGGCGGCAATATCCAATTGCTGCATCAAGCGCACCCACTGGTTTTTCCGAGCATCATTTTCGAGCCGCTCTTTCAGCGAAACGAGGAACCGGTTTGCCCGCAGATAGGGAAAACCGGAAACCTGAAAATAAGCGCCATTGCGACTGCCGGACCGGTAAACGGCGGTATCCAGCTCAGAAAAAAAGTGCGCGTATTCCGGCGGTCTTTGCGCGTCTTTTTTAAACCGGTATGCAACCCGGCTCGCACATCCCTGCGCAACGATTATCAGAATGAGCATCAAAAGGATGGTGTAAAATTTAAGCCGCATCGAATACCTAATAGTCTGTGTAAAATAAGCGGGCCGGCTGAAAAAACGCCTTTAAAAAAAGATGGCTGACTGGCCCCTGCATTGCGATAATATTAAGATCCTGAAACCTCAGGTTTTATTCTCGTATATCGGATTCATTTCCGAGTCGTTCCGGGCACTATTTGCCTTGCAACCTATGTGCTTATTCCGGCGATTAGCGTTCGGGCCTAATCTTTTTTGGTTCTCAAAAGCGCATCATATGCACGGGTTAATTCAACAAACTTTTCCTGATCACCGCCCTTGTCCGGGTGAAATTTCCGGGCTCTGCGCCGGAAAAATCGACTCAGCTCCTGTCTGCTCATTTTTTTGAGTGTGCCTTCGGTTTCACCGAAAATGGAACTGGCTTCTTTTATGGTAACCATATCGTGTTGGGACTGCGGTTGATAATAGCGCCGGCTGTTGATGAAATTGCGGATGTAATCTTCTACCCAGGACCGCGGGGCAAAATCGTAATCAAAAAACATGAATACATACCGGATTAAGTATTCATGCAACCAACCGTCGGCTGTCATGCCGGCCCAATAAGCGGGATCGCCATTCAATTTGCAGATTTCCGCAACAAAATATTCATCGATATCACCTTGCTTTAAAAACTGAGGCTTTTTTGCAGCAAAAGATTCAGAAAAGAACCGATTGATATCAAAAATGACATAGGTATAGGCTTTATATTCCCGGGGATTTAATTGCCGTTCCATGTCCACAAATTGCTGTTCAATTTCGTCCCTGGATTTATTTCGCACAATATTGAACATCTTTTGCGGGATAAGCCACAGATACCCCTGCTCCATGCGACCAAATTTTAAATAATGCAGTCGGCGTTTGTCGAAAATATGGACCGGCAGCTCGGTTTTGGCTGACGCGCGATGGGGCTTCTGCGCCTGCGACGACCGTTTGCCTCTATTGCGAAAATACTCCAATGCGTGCTGAATACGGGGATCTAAAAATGGCCAGAAAATATCCTCAAGGTCATCCTCCTGCAAGGATACACCACGTGCGTCCAAGAGATCCTCAATCGCCGGGTCGACATAAAAAGCGTTCCCTCCCGGATAGACAATATGCTCACCCGGGTCGGCTCCCAGATCAAATAGATCGCGACTTAAATAATGATGACCGTCCCAGTAGGATTCCCGGATATAATAATGGGGCACACCGCCGATGTTTTTCCGGGCTAAATACACTCCTCTTTTCCCCCTCTTGTAAGTACCTGAATCTTGAATGAAAATTAATGAGAAGTTTAGATTATGTTTTCACCGCTTTCCATAATAATGTTCAAATGACGGAATTGCGGTATAAGTGGTTGTAGAAAAAAACGTTTGGATACCGGAACGTTTTTTTACAACCACTATAATGACAACAAGTTAAGCAAATTATTGACGTAAAACAAAATACCGATCAGGTATAATGGATGAAAATCATTTTATCTCATTAATTTTCACCCGATGGGCGAGCCGGAGGCTTCTTGCTTCTGTTTTCTGCCTTCTGTTCTCTGTTTTCTGTCATCTGGCCTCTGAGAACTGAAATTTGATGATTCGTCCCTAACTTTTAACTTTCTTGCCCACTTCCCAGGCCCGACCAACAACCTCTCCCAGTCGCTGGTATTGCCGGGCAACAGTTGAGTATATTAACGGATCAATCTTTGCGGGGTCTGCTTTGTCATCAGTCCAACAATTTTCGTTGACATAGGTTTCGATAATTTCACCGATGAATAGAATGTGGCTGCCCAGCTCCAGTGCGTGGATCACCTGACACTCTAAATTCACCGGACATTCTTGAATCAATGGTGCGGTATGGAGCTTACCGTAATCAACCTTAAAAATTTGAGATTTGTCGACTTTATGACCTGAATAGATACCGCAATAGTCAACTTTTTCAACCAGGTCTGCAGACGGTACGTTGATAGAAAAGGTGTTGTTTGCCGAAATGCCATCAAGCGTGTATCTTGCCGGCCGCAAGGCCACCGAAATCGCCGGTGGAGTTGATGCAACAATACCGCACCAGGCAGCCGTCATAAAGTTCGGCTTTCCCTTCACCTGCGCACCGACCAAAACCGCCGGCATCGGATAAAGTAACGTCTGGGGCCCTAGTTTGACCTTTTTCATAAAAATACTCCTGTCATTAATTTCAAAACGTGTTTTTCAGCAGTGTAATTGGGAAATAATTAATAATTTTAGGTGAATGCCGAGATACCCGTAATGTCCTGACCGAGCACAAGTGTATGCATACTGGCCGTTCCCTCCAGGGCACTGATCGCCTCCAGGTCGCATAAATGACGGATGACCTGGTGGTCGGCCAGGATACCGCGCGCTCCGAGGATATCACGCGCAATGTGGGCTATTTTAATGGCTTCATGCACATTATTCATTTTCGCCAGCGATATTTGGGCCGCACGGGCCTGGTGAGCATCCAGCAGCCGTCCCAGATGATAATTAATTAACTGCGCCTTGGTGATTTCGACCAGCATGCGGACCAGGCGATCTTGAACCAGCTGATATCCGGCAATCGCTCGATCGAATACTTCCCGGCTAAGGGCAAACGTTCTGGCAGCCTGATAGCAGGAAATAGCCGATCCAACCGCACCGCAGGCAACTCCATATCTGGCAAAATTGAGGCATTCAAAAATGGGTTTAAGGCCTTTGGCACCCGGCAAAATGTTATTCGCGTCAATCGTGCAGTCTTTTAAATCGATTAGGGCTGTGGGGGATGTACGATAGGAAAATTTACGCTGGATCAGTGTAGCGCGAAACCCGGGTCTGTCGGTTTCCACCAGAAAACCCCTGATTTCTCCATCTAATTTTGCCCAGATAATGGCCACCTTTGCAATCGTACCATTGGTAATCCACATTTTTTTGCCATTCAGAACAAAGCCCCTTTTATTCTCTTGGGCTCGCGTTTCCATTCCGCCAGGGTTTGAGCCAAAGCCCGGTTCAGACAGACCAAAACAACCGATAACGCTCCCCTGAACCATTTCAGGCAGCCATTTTTCGCGCTGTTTGTCAGAGCCGAATTTGTAAATCGGAAACATCACCAGGGAATTTTGAACCGAAAACATCGCCCTTAAACCGCTATCACAACGGCTCAATTCCTGACAGATAAGACCGTAAACGGTATGGCTACTCTGGATACAGCCGTAACCATCCACATGAACCCCAAACAGACCCAGCTCGGCAATCCGGGGTATCAGCTGCACGGGAAAGGTTCCCTTATCAAAGTGCTCAGCGATGACGGGCATGCATTCTCGATTTACAAATTCTCGAACCGTATCCCTGACGGTTTTCTCTCGTTTGCTGAGTAGCGCGTCGATCTCGTAAAAATCAACATTTTCGTCTGGCGCCATACCGTTGCTCCCGCTTTGGTTTAGGTTGCCCATCGCTTGCCTGAAACGGCCAAAGGCGATAGCCCAAATTTTGCACGCCGCTATTTCGGCCTGAAGCAATGGCGATAAAGCGGCGTTAAGATTTCCTAAGGACCGTGCTTTTTGCTGGACTAGATATTATAATTTCTAGCCGCCCCATGAGGAGCGCAAAACTTGCGCGATAAGATTACCCAATAAAATGTCTGCCTTATGATAAGTACCGAATAGAAAAAGAGCAACCCATCTCAGCGATCAAGGATGGCATTTCTTGTTTTTCATCCTTAAGTGGTTAAAATGATTTAAACGGCTATAGGTGCGCTTGATGAAGTGTTTTTGACACCTTAGAAATGGAGGAAAATATGAAACAGCGCCTGTTGGGGGAATCGGGCATCCAAATCTCGTCGATCATCATGGGTCTCTGGCAGGCCGGCAAGGAGATGTGGGTGGGAATCGATGATAAAAAAACAACCAGCGCGATTCGAGCTGCATATGAAGCCGGGATCACCACTTTCGACACGGCCGAAGCTTACGGCAAAGGACATTCTGAGCAAATACTGGCATCGGCGATATCAGATATCCGCGACAAGGTAATTTATGCCACCAAGGTTTTTGCGAACCATCTAAAATACGACCAGGTCCTGGAATCCTGCGGCCGCTCGCTCAAAAACCTGCGGACGGATTATATCGACCTTTATCAAATCCACTGGCCCTCGGGTTCATTCGGTTTCGATGAAGTGCCCATCGCAGATACGATGAACGCTCTGAATGCACTAAAGGAGCAGGGAAAAATCCGCTCCATCGGCGTATCAAACTTTTCACGCACCCAGCTGCAGGAGGCGCTTCAATACGGCCGAATTGACAGTCTGCAACCCCCGTATTCCCTGTTCTGGCGGCACGTGGAAAAAGATATCATGCCATTTTGTGCCGAAAATAAAATCACAATCCTGGCTTACTCGCCCATGGCGCAGGGATTTTTGACGGGAAAATTCGGGCCGGATCACATTTTTGAGAAGGGGGATGTCCGGGCAAAGAACAAGCTGTTTCAGCCGGAAATATATGCCCGGATACAGGAAGCGCTCTCCAGGTTGCTCCCGATTGCAAAGCAAAAGGGTGTTACACTGGGCCAGTTGGCCTTAGGCTGGGTCATTTCACATGCGGGTACCTGTGCAATCGCAGGCGCCCGCAATGCCGATCAGGCCGCCGGGAACGCAGCGGCAGGCGTAATTTCGTTATCGGAACAAGATCTGGCCGATATAGATGAAATCGGGCGCGGCGTTACCGATTATCTGGATGAAAATCCGGTCATGTGGAATTTTTAGCATTTAAAGGGGTAGAAGTGATGATAACAGTATCCCTGAGGGTCCCCCCATTTCATCTCCGTATCTATCAAACATTGCCCGATCATCTGTTTGGATACCTCTTCATAGTCCGGTCGCTGCTCCTCTTGTCTTTTACAGTCCATACAAATGGCCCGATGATCATAAACCGATAAAATCCGCTGCTCATCGGCTCCCATTTTCTGATCGCATCGATTGCATTGTATGGCGCAGGTTAGCTGTTCTACCCACTCATCCGCCATCATGATGTCCTCCTGAAGTTGATTTTGCTTAAAAATGAAACTGAATCTAAAATGAGTGTTTGAAATTAAAAAAAGATCAACCCAATTATTTTTTTATATCATTCACCAAATCTTTTATAATGGCAACAACATTTCGTCCACGTTCGCGGGCAATCCGATGGGCTTCCGCTACTATTTTGGATGCCTGGATTTTGAGCTCGACCACATCGGGAATCGGTTTGCCCAACTTCTCGTACCGCCAGGCTATAAACCGCACGGCCAGGCGCTCTTCCTGCTGTCTAAAAAAGCCCATTCGCCCCTGCTCCTGATCAGCCAAAAATATATTTTGAGGATTACAAATCCTGAGAACTAGCCTTTCCAAAATAAGTTTGGGATCCTGACTGCTTGTTTTGAGCTGAACATCGGTTTCGTTCAAGTAGCCAACGGCGGCCATTAGTTCTGTTTTCGAAAAGTGCGCTGATTTTTTTAACAGCTGGTAAACCGGATATACATTTTTAGGATTCCTGGCAAGCATTAAATCGGTTTTAATCTTCTTTTTTTTCTTTCCTTTACCCCGGACGGCCACGTTATCGACATCTTCGGCACTGAATTCGGCATGTTCCCATTTTTCAAGCGTCTGGCGTAATGATTGATCATAGGCCAGGATTGACGGCATCATATTTTGCTGAAAAACATTGTATGAAATGCCGGCATGCCAGCCTTTTGCTTCAGGGCTTGTGGTATAATCCTTGGCCAGAAGCAATTTTCTGATCTGATTGACGATGGCGGCCAAAACCTGCAAGGGATGAAATCCACCGGCCAGAAGGGTATTCACAAAAAAAAGAGTTTTTGAAACCTGCCGGTCTGCAATGGCATTGGTCAAATCATAGATCGGGTCCTGTTTGGTGCGTTTCAAAACCGAGGTGACATCTTTTACCGTTATGGTATTTCGTTGACCGACGTAGTCGACTAATTTCTCGAGGTTGCCGCAAAATGTTCTCAGATCAAAGCCGGTCATATCCAGCAGCGCCGCATAAGCACTTTCGTCCACTTTTTTATTAACCGGCTTGAGGACTTCTGCCATCTTTTGGCGTAGAACATCTTCCTGCGCCATCCGGTCTGCCCGGCGATCTCCTTTGGGAACCCGGCAGTCAACGACCACCCCTTGGTTCTTCAACACCTTATACAGGCCCAGACGCTTGTCGACCACATCGGTGGTAATAACCAAATGATTGTTTCGCGGAAAGCCTTTTTTGACCGCTTTTTGCAGTGCCCCGGGATGGTCTGCCGGTCCCGGTATGTCCAGCTGATTTTGCCGGCAATATTCGACAAGGTCGTCCAACCAGTCATCGCTTTGAATCAGGTCAGACGCAAACGTTAACGTTTTTTTGCGATTCGATCGATCAACATCCTCAAACGACAGGCTTAAATTGCCCATCAGACTTAATAAGTATTTGGCCGCCTTACTTTTATTGTCATCATCATATGCTTTTTTCGAATTTTCTATCAAGCGGGTTTTATCCTGCGTGGTATAAAATATTCTCGATTCCAGCAACGCGACCACCTTGGTACCGGGCATAAGGGAAAACGTGTTGACCCGTTCAATCACATCATAGATATTCTCACCTGCCCCTTCCATCGGATCATAATTTGCACTGTGGTTCACTTCCGGAAGCAGCGCATCCAGAAGTTCGGCATAAGCAGTTTTGACCAGTAGTTCCTCACCAAAAAGAAGATACACAGGTGCAAATTGCTTTTCGGGGTCGCCTGCCAAATCCTTTAAATACTTGTGCAGCAATTGATGGCTTATTTCAGGCATCACGCGAAGGTTGTCTGTTGTTTGTTGCCGGATACCCGAGCCTATTCCGGCATTTTTTTGAACACGAGGTGGTATAGAAATATGCCGATACCGATGGAAATTGCACTGTCGGCAACATTAAATGCGGGCCAGTGCAGGTTGCCCAGATAAAAGTCCAGAAAATCGATCACCATTCCAAACCGGATTCGATCGATCAGATTGCCGACGGCACCACCAAAGATCAGGGCGAACGCTGCCGCCAGCCAGGCATATTGAGTCGGTGTCTTTTTGTAGAAATAAAAAATCAAACCGACTGCCAGGGACGATACAAAAAGAAAAATAATGCTTCGCAGCGTCGGGCTCAGGTTCGCCAAAAGCCCAAAGGCGCCGCCTGGATTGTAAATGTGGGTGAGGTTAAAAAACCCGCCAATAACCGGAATCGTTGTGTTTAAGGGCAGGTAGCGCAGGATGAGGGCTTTGGTGAACTGGTCTAGTAAAATTATCCCTCCGGCGATTACTGCCAGCTTGATATATTTGTTTTTCAGCATGTCTTTAATTGTGCAGGTGTCAGTGTTCAGGTGTCAGATATTTGCCGGGAACCAGGCCCTGCGGTGCTTAGATGCCAGAAAACAACGGTCATTCCACAAAATCGGAAAATTCACGACATCTTCGCGTTGGGTATTCTGAAACCAAACTCCTAAAACCTGACACCCGCTTTTAGCTGAACCTGACACCTGAAACCTTTTTCTTAATGGCCCTACCCGTTTGATAGGCCTGTATGCGTGGAACTCTGTAGTTGTTAATTATTTAATTTCGGATAACGCTTTCTGGCAACGCTCGCAAATGGACGGTTGCGTACTATCAGAACCAACGGAGGTCTCATGGACCCAGCAGCGTTCACATTTTTTGCCGGGTGCGGTTTCAATCTTAATGGTCAGGCCCTCAACATTTTCACTCACAAAACTGTCGTCCAGTTTTTCATCTTTGAGCAGTGAGACCTTCGAAACGATGAAAATGAATCTTAACTCTTCCGCACACGATTCAAGGATGCCATATAAGTCTTCTTTTACGGAAAGTATTACGGTTGCATCCAGGGGGTGCCCGATTTGCTTCTTTGTCCGGGCCTCTTCCAGTGCCTTTGTCACCTCGGCACGCACTTTCAAAAGTGTCTCCCATTTTTGAGCCAGTTGCTCATCTTTCCAGCGGGGCTTTGCATCGGGTAAAAGGGCCAGGTGAACACTTGAGAGTTTATCGCTGTGCTGCGGCATGTGCGCCCAGACTTCTTCAGCCGTAAACGGTAGAAGCGGTGCCATCAACCGCGCGAGAGAATCCAGCAGAAAATACATAACCGTCTGCGCGCTTTTACGGGCCTTGGATTTCGGCGGCGAAGTATATAGCCGGTCTTTGAGGATATCCAGATAAAACGCAGAAAGGTCAAGCGTGCAATAATTATGAAGTGCATGATAGATAATATGATATTCATACCGATCATAGGCTTTAAGCGTTTTTTCAATAATAGCCTGCAATTTGTGCAGGGCAAAGCGGTCCAACTCGGGCATGGCGTCATAGGAAACCTTATCTGCGGCCGGATCGAAGTCAAACAAATTGCCCAGCATGAACCGACTGGTGTTACGGATGCGCCGATAGGCGTCGCTTAACTGTTTTAAGATGTTTTCAGAGATACGGATATCTTCTCTGTAGTCGGTTGCCGATACCCACAACCGCAGGATTTCAGCTCCGTATTTATCGATTACCTCACTGGGCGCCACCACATTTCCCAGCGATTTAGACATTTTTCTACCCCCTGCATCCACCACAAAACCGTGGGTTAACACCGCTTTGTAAGGAGCCTGCTTGCGGGTACCCACAGCTGTCAGCAGTGAACTGTGAAACCAGCCCCGGTGCTGGTCGCTGCCCTCCAGGTACAAATCCGCCGGCCACTGCAAATCCGCTCTGGGCTCGAGCACCGCCGCATGGCTTACACCCGAGTCAAACCAGACATCAAGAATGTCATTTTCTTTGACAAAAGTTTTACCGCCACAAGCTGCACACGTGACGTCATCCGTAAGAAAATCAGAAATATCTTTTTCAAACCAGATGTCTGCACCGTGCTGTTCAAATTGGGAATAAACTTCCCCCATTACCTTTTCATCCAGCAGAATCGCTTCACAGTCTTTACAGTAAAAAACCGTAATGGGGACCCCCCAGGCCCGTTGCCGTGAAACACACCAATCCGGCCGGTTTTCGATCATGCCGTAGATTCGCTCGCGGCCCCAGTGCGGAATCCAGGTTACAGTATCGATAGCGGCCAGTGAATTTTGCCGCAGTTCGGCCTTGTCCATCGATATAAACCATTGCGGCGTTGCTCTGAAAATCACCGGCTCCTTGCAGCGCCAGCAATGCGGATAGTTGTGCTCGATACGGCCCTCGGCCACCATCGCTCCGATTTCATCAAGCTTTTTATTGATATTTTTGTTCGCATCGAAAACAAATTGTCCCTTGAAAAACGCCACGTCATCGGTAAAACACCCGTTATCATCGACCGGAGAATAGACATCCAGGCCGTATTTAAGGCTGACTTCATAATCCTCGCGGCCGTGCCCGGGGGCCGTATGAACGCATCCGGTGCCGGCTTCCAGGGTGACATGCTCGCCCAGGATGATGATCGAATCCCGCTCGACCATCGGATGACGACAACGTTTGCGTTCAAGCGCTTGAGGATCGATCTCGGCGATGACAGCATAGTCTGAAATACCGAAGGTTTGCATACAATATTCCATCAACTCACGTGCCAGAATAAAAACCGCATCGTGACCGACATCAACGGCGACATATTCAAACTCCGGGTGCAACGCGATGGCCAGATTGGCCGGCAGCGTCCAGGGTGTTGTGGTCCAAATGACGACATAGACGGATTTGCCGGCCAATTTTGGATAGTCACTGCTGAGATCGTCTTTAAGGGAAAATTTCACGAAAATCGACGGGGCGGATTCGTCCTGATATTCTATTTCTGCTTCAGCGAGTGCTGTTTGACAGGTAAAGCACCAATAGATCGGCTTTTTGCTGCGAAACAGACTTCCGTTGCGGGCAAATTTACCACATTCCCGGGCGATGATGGCTTCGTATTGATAATTCATGGTCAGGTAGGGATTCTCCCAATCACCCATTACGCCCAGCCTTTTGAACTCATTGCGTTGTATGTCAATAAATTTTTCGGCATACGCCCGGCAGAGCCGTCGGACATCGGCTAGAGAAAGCGCTTTCTTCTTCTCTCCGATCTCAATATCGACATTATGCTCGATCGGCAGCCCGTGACAGTCCCAGCCCGGGACATAAACAGCATCATAGCCCGCCATCTGCTTTGAACGTACGATAATATCTTTTAGGATTTTATTCAGGGCGGTGCCGATATGGATATTGCCATTGGCATAGGGAGGGCCGTCATGTAATATAAACTGTTCCCGACCCTTGGATGAATTTCTGACTTGATGGTGCAGATTCAGCTCATCCCACTCTTTAAGCTGTTGCGGCTCTCGCTTCGAAAGATTGGCTTTCATGGGAAACTGCGACTTCGGAAGGTTAAGCGTCTTTTTGTAATCCATTCATTCCTCCAGACTCGAATTTTAAGATTAAACTAGAGTTTTTACTTGGATTACAAAATCCTGTCAAGAAAATACCATTTGCAGTGATATCCAATTGGATTATACCGCTTTTCATAATAATGTTTCGAGTCACCGACCACCCGCAGAGCGAGTGGCTTGAATTTTTCCGCCGGCGGCGGGAAAAAACAAAGGCACGGCAGTGCCTTAATTGGTGCGGGTGTAAACGGGTGCAAAGCACCCGGATTAAAAACACCCAATAGCGGAATTGCGGTTTGGGTGAGGATCAAAATCTTAGGTGGGGATTGTCGCTGAAATCGGCTGCGGCATGTTGAAGCAGTACAACCGGAGCTGACCAATTAGCGGACTACATCCGGTTCTCAGCATCATTTGCGATATCCAGTAAATAGCGCCCATAGTCATTTTGCGTCATATCGTCTGCCAGATTTTTAAGCTGATCTTTGCCAATATAACCCAGGCGATAGGATAGCTCCTCGACGCAGGCGATTTTAAGCCCCTGTCGTTCCTGGATGGCCTGAACGTAACTTGCCGCCTGTTGCAGCGCTTCATGGGTTCCGGTGTCCAGCCAGGCATATCCGCGCCCCAGAAGCTCAACTCTGAGACTCCCCTGATGCAGATACGCCATATTAATATCGGTAATCTCAAGCTCGCCGCGCTTGGAAGGTTTGAGGCTTTTGGCAATGTCAATAACATGATTGTCATAAAAATACAGCCCGGGCACGGCATAATTGGATTTTGGCCTTGTGGGCTTTTCCTCGATTCCGATGACTTTGCCGCTCGTATCAAAATCCACAACGCCATAGCGTTGGGGGTCCTTAACCAGATATCCGAAAATCAATCCGCCGTCTTTAAGCCGGACCGCTTTGTGCAAAATTGTCGACAAATTGGGCCCGTAAAAAATATTGTCGCCGAGAATGAGGGCCACGTCGTCACCTCCAATAAATTCCTCACCGATGATGAAAGCCTGAGCAAGTCCTTCCGGGCGCGGTTGCTCTTTGAAAGTAAAGGACAGACCGAGCTGGGAACCATCATTTAAAATTCTTTTAAAAATGGGCAAATCTTGCGGGGTCGAAATCACCAGAATCTCTTTTATGCCTGCCTGCATCAGCACGGACAGGGGATAATATATCATGGGCTTGTCATAAACCGGCAACAGCTGTTTGCTGACCCCCCGGGTGATGGGAAACAGTCTGGATCCGGAACCACCTGCTAAAATTATGCCTTTCATCATGCCAAATTCCTGTCTGTTAGTTACTACCTGAATCTTGCACGAGCCCTCCAGAGGCGGACAAGTCGGAGGCTTTCATATCATTAATTTTCATGCAAGATTAAGGTACTACATCATAACACCAATAGACGTGGCTTTCGCATCATGGTGCCTCACATTTTTCAAGATATCCGCAAATACTTCAGGCCGGCTGCATCACAACGGAGCCTACAGCCAGATAGGTGTAATTCTTTGATACAAGTTCATCGTAATCCGGAATCATCCGACGCCCGTCCATGATCAGATAGGGTGGTTTGACCGTATCTTCAACAGTCCGTGAAAACCCGCGGAATTCCTCGCAGTCTGAAGAAATAAAAAGGGCTTGGGTCCCCTCAATAGCGTCTTTGGCCGATTCAAAATATTTTATTTTTTCAAATAAAACGTTTTGAGAAGGGTCAAACTCTGCCCGGGCAGATTCATTGGCCAATGGATCATAAGCATTGATTCGGGATACGCCTTTGCTGAGCAAAGCCTCAACGACTTTAATGGATGAAGCATCGCGCATGTCATTGGTGTGTTTTTTGAACGCCAGGCCCAACACGGCGACTTTTTTATTATTAAATTTAAAATCGGCCTCATTGATGGCGCGATCAACCAGATACACTTTCTGATACTCGTTGACCTCAAAAGAAGCCTCGAGCATCTTGGTGCTGACATTCATTCTCCGCAGCTGATAAATTAAAGAGGCAATATCTTTGCCGAAACAGCTTCCCCCGGCTCCATTGCTCACAAAAGATCCCCAGGTGCTAATTCTGTCGTCAGCTGTGACACCCAGTCGAAGGTCGTCAATATTTACATTTGCGATTTTTTCGCCGAGCTTTGCGCCGACTCCGTTCCAGAAAGAAATATAGGTCAGCAGCATCGTGTTGGCGACATATTTGATCGCTTCGGCAGTTTCGGGTGTCGTTTCAATATATTTGATGCGAACGTGATGTACAAATTGTGAGTAGACGCGGCGAAGTATTTTAAAGTCTTCTTCATGGTCACAGCCCACCACCACGCGATCCGGCCTGCGGGCCTGAGTCACAGCGGTTCCTTCCGCCAAAAATTCAGGATTGGAGGCCACGCCAAAATTTTCCACACCGTGGCTTTTCATAATGCCTTCCAGGCGCCGGGCGGTTTCAATCGGCACCGTACTTTTGCTGACCAGTACGATGCGACGCTTATCTTCTCTTCCCGCCAGAATCTCAGCTATTTGCTCGGCCGCGGCATCAAAATAGGTAAGATTCGTAGAGCCATCCAGATTGGAAGGTGTCGGCAGGCATAAAAAAATAGCGTCCGTACCTTCTATAATGGCCTTCAAATCATTGGAAAAAAACAGTGATTTGCCGTGCGTTTCACGTATAATATTGGATAAACCAGGCTCCATGACAAATTTTTCGATTTCATCAGGCCGCCCTGTGGAAAATGCGTCAATTTTGGCTTTATCGACATCATACGCGTATACTTCATGCCCGTATTCCGAACAGACGGCTGCCTGAACAAGTCCGACATAACCGGTTCCCGCGACAATAAGTTTCATTTTCACCTCTTATCTCATTTCATTAAAACCTGTCTGAATCAGACGGGTCACATATACAAACCAGATCTTTATTTGGGGGGAGGTTAAATATGAGTGTTGGCCGAATTCGCTGTATGCTTTGCTCCTAATAAACACCCAAATCTCTTAAAAGATCATTAATGCCGAGTTTTTGGAGTTTTAATCTTAAAAATTCGGAAATGGTCGGCTGGACGGGCCTCACATTGAGAAACATACTTGCTTCTCTGGGTGTCTGATGACCCTTTTTAATATTGCACGGCTTGCAGGCCGCCACACAATTTTCAAAAGTGGACTTGCCGCCTCTGGATTTTGGAATAATATGATCAATGGTAAGACGGAGCTTCTTGGCACCGCAATAAGCACATTTAAATCCATCTCTGATAAAAACGTTCTTTTTGCAAAAGGCAACTCCTGTTCGGTAAATGGTGCGGATAAGCTTGATCAAGCGCATAACGGCCGGAACTTCGAAAATAGCGCCGCTGGAACTTCTCACAGTTTTGGCGGAATTTTTTAATACCTCAACCTTACCTTTGGCCTGCAAACAGATTGCACGTTTCCAATGAACAACATTCAGAAACGTATAATCTGCATTAAGCAAAATGCAATGTGTCATAGTGTGCTCCATGCTTCTTACCCTTGCTGCCGCTTCCAGGCATTTAGCGCTAATCGACCTCAGACAGACGCTGTGGGTACACCACTGCTGGACCTGTAAAAATTTTAATATAGCCAACCCCAAAAATCAATCCCATATTGCAGTTTGCAAAATATTATCATAATTAAAAGTATGTGCGGCCTGTATTGAAGTATTTGTTATGGATCATTTTGATTTCATCGCCCCGTTTTATGATCAACTGGCCAGACCGCCTGACAGAACCCGTTTTCAGCGGCTGTTGAAATTGCCATATGATGGACGTTTGCTGGATGCCGGCGGGGGGACTGCCGGAATCTCATCCAATTTAAGCGGTATGATTGGGCAAATTGTGGTCAGTGATCTGTTGCGCGTTTTAAAAAGCGGCGGCCGTCTGGCAATAGAGGAATATGACCTTAATCACAATCTATCGCCAGCGAGCATTCTTCGTCTTTGTCAGTGATCACTGTAATGTCTTGGTCGGTTGAGACAGGCGCTTCGTTAAAGTATAAAACTTCGTCATGCGTAAAGCACGCCCGGCGAATAAAGTTTATAATGGTGTTTTCGCCTCTAATGAATCTGTAGCTTTCAGCGTCCTTCACCACTAAAACCGGAACACTATCGATTGCCAGTACTTTCAGTATCAATCGGTTAATCTCGGGTGCGAACTGCCGATTCAGTTCAACCCCGGAAATGTTCAATGATTTTATGGTATCAATCGGGTTTAAATATAAATCACAACTGTTGCAGTTGTTTAGTGTCTCAATAACTTTTTGACAATGGCTGCAATCAGAAGAGAATATCAGGTAAATTTCTTTGGTCGGTGATGAACAAGATTTTACCCCGTAGGACGCATTTTTTAAAGAATAGGTTTTTGATTTTGCACCAATTGGAAAGAAGGTCAAAATAGCAAATGAAAGGCTAATCGCTGATAAAATGGCGACCCCGATTGCCATCTGACGCATACCGTAGAGCATATTCAAAACAATGACAAAAACAAAAATAATCAGGCAGTAGCCGCAAAAAATATGCGCAACAAATATTTGATATGCAATCAGGGCCGTATCAAAAACCAGGCCCGAGACAAGTACCAGTCCAATAAGATCAATATCATATAAAGATTTTGACTTCAGATTGAACAACTGCCAGAAGACCACCTGAAAAAATATAAAACCTAAAATATTTAGGTATAAAGGCGATATAGCGGTCAAACTTTCAACAACTTTGCACCCGGCGTTTAGACAAACACTGGAGCCGGTGATTAAGCGAATCAGGATTTGAAGCGCAATTATCGTACTGGCGCCGAAGGCAACAAACCGCATGATTTTGAATTTTGTTTTTAATTCCATTATAATTTAATTTCGGTGCCCGCCTCCCCTTTGACGGCCGATTCAATCGCCTCGATCGAAGTGATAACTGCGCGTCTACCACCATTGCGAACAAACTGAACCGCAGCTTCAACTTTGGGACGCATCGATCCGGCCGCAAAATGGCCTTCGGCGATCAATTGCGTTGCCGATTGGATGTTTATGTGACGCAAAAATGATTCATCAACAGTTCCATAATTCAGGGCGACACCGGCTACATCTGTCGCCACCAGGAAGATATCAACGCCGACCTCTTCGGCCAGCCTGGCACTTGCCAGATCCTTGTCGATTACGGCATCAACGCCCTGAAAAGCCCTGCCCTCCCGCACCACCGGGATGCCACCGCCACCGCAACAAATGACGATAAAATCTGCAGTGATCAGTTTTTTAATTTCGCGTTTTTCAATGATCGTTACCGGCTTCGGGGACACCACCACACGCCGGTAACCGTTGACGGTTTTTGCGAGCGGATAACCGGACGGGGCATCTTTTTTAGATTTGTAGACCGGACCGATTGGTTTGGTTGGATCAGAAAAGGCCGGATCATTTTCAGCGACTACCACGTAAGTGATCAGGCTGATCAGCGGTTTGACGTTAACCCCCAGATCCATGAGTTGACTGTCCAGAGTGGACTCAATCATGTACCCGATTTGACCCTGGGTTTGGGCGACCAGAATTTCAAGAGGCAGTTTAGGGACTTCGGCGCAACTTTCCTGCTGCAGCAAAAGGTTGCCGACCTGCGGGCCGTTACCGTGGGTGATAATGATTCTGTAATCCTGGGAAAGCCGGGCGATTTGTCGAATGGGCAACACCAGGTTTTTAAATTGCTGGTTCACAGTGCCTTTTTCCCCCTTGCGAATAAGTGCATTGCCGCCCAGGGCCACCAGAAGTATCGGTTTTAGGCTTTTGTTCACTTTTTTTTCCTGCCTTTTGCAGAAATATGCGTCTTACATGTTAAATATGGTGTCAGGTGTCAGTAAACAGATGACGGAGGACAAAAAACAGAAGCCAGATAAGGTGTTTCTCATCCAGCTTTGGTCATCTGTCTTCTGCCGGCTGATCTCTGTCTTCTGAAACGTGATTGCCTGCACCTGCCATTTGATCAAATCATTTCAAACATGCGGATATAAGCTGCTCGAGTGTTGGCTGGCCGTGGTCCTGATACTCATACCTTACCCGCAAAGTCGGCTTTTTAATATTCAACACCAGCGGCAGATGAATCGGGGTGGCAAATAAGACCAGGTCACAATCTGCTTTATCGATGGTGCTTTCCAGATCGCTGATCTGATCGGGCGTGTACCCCATGGCGGGTATCACGTTTCCGATATGCGGATAAACGGTGTAGGTTTCATTTAGAGAACCAACGGCATAAGGGCGCGGATCAATGATCTCGGCTGCTCCAAATGTTTCGGCAGCGACAATTCCGGCACCAAAAGGCATTTCGCCGTGTGTCAGCGTCGGACCGTCTTCTATCACCAGGACGCGTTTGCCCTGGATCATTTCCGGCCGCTTAACCACCAACGAGGACTCGGCCAAAACAATCTGTGCACCGGGGGCATATTCTTCAATATTTTTTCTGACCTGCCATACCTTTTGTGCCGGTGCTGAATCCACTTTATTGATGACGGCGATATCCGCCATAATCATATTGGTTTCTCCGGGAAAATACAGCAACTCATGACCGGCCCGGTGCGGATCAAAAAGCACGATATGCAAATCCGGTTTATAAAAGGGGGTGTCGTTGTTACCGCCGTCCCAGATAATAACATCGGCTTCTTTCTCAGCTTCGGCTAAAATTTTGCCGTAGTCGATACCGGCATATACCACGATGCCCTGCTCAACCAGCGGCTCGAATTCTTCTCTTTCCTCAATGGTGCACTGCTGTTTTTCAAAATCATCATAGGTCGAATATCGCTGGACGACCTGCTTTCTGAGGTCGCCATACGGCATCGGGTGGCGCACAACAACGACTTTTTTTCCCATTTTTTTTATGATTTCACAGACCTTGCGCGTGGTCTGGGATTTACCGCATCCCGTCCGGACCGCACAGACCGCCACAACTGTTTTTTGGGATTTAAGCATCGTGTAGGGTGCGCCAATTAAAATGAAATCGGCCCCCTCAGCCATGGCCAGCGAGGCTTTGTGCATGACTTCCACATGGGGAACATCACTGTAGGAAAAGGCCACCAGATCCACCTGGTTTTTCCGGATCAGCTCGGCAAGGCTGCCTTCGGGATAGATTGGAATACCCTCGGGATAGAGCTTGCCGGCAAGCTCAGATGGATACAGACGGCCGGCGATATCCGGAATCTGGGCGGCGGTAAAGGCGACAACATTGTAACGTGCATTGTCTTTGAAATAGACGTTAAAATTATGAAAATCTCGACCGGCCGCCCCCATAATGATGACTTTTTCGATCATCGCTCCGCCTTTCAATTAGGAAATGGTTTAGTTGAAATTTTAAATTAGTATATACCAAAAAATGTACCGCCTGCAAATATCTTTCACATCTGCAGGGTTCAGAGGTTCCGGGTTCTGGGTTATATCGTTCTATGGTTCTGGTCTCATAGTGCCCGCCCCTGGCTTTCGCGATCAAATCTGATCTCTTTCAGCTTTATCCAACCCCTTCACGCTGAACCTTGGACCCTGCAACCCTATCGATTAAATTTATAATTTGATTCGAAACCAATTTTATATTAGATAATCAGACGGCCGAATTGCCAGCAAGGAAATCCGGTATGACCCAACAACTTTTTCTCCAGAATATCATCGCCTGCATCTGGGACTTTGATAAAACGTTGAGTCCTGGCTACATGCAGGCACCGATATTTGAATTGTATCAAGTCGATCCCAAAAAATTTTGGAAAGAAGTTGAGCAATTGCCCAACTATTACCAAAAAAACGGACTTGATCTTATTTCAACGGATACACTGTATTTAAATCATATATTAACCTATACCCGCAAAGGCAAGTTTAAGGAGCTCAATAATGCTGGATTAAGAAAGCTCGGCAGTAAAATTGAGCTCTACCGGGGACTGCCGCAATTTTTTGAAGAAATTAAACAATTTGTGGCAACAAATATAGAATATCGACAACATGATATTCAGGTGGAACATTACATCGTCTCGACGGGTTTAAGGCAGATGATCTTAGGCAGTAAAATTGCACCGTATGTCGATGGCGTTTGGGGGTGCGAATTTGTGGAGAATGCTCCCCCACCCGGTTATCTGGAGAACGGTGAAAAAACAGCTTCAAAAGGTGCAAAAATCATCTCTCAAATAGCGTATGCGCTGGATAATACGACCAAGACTAGAGCAGTTTTTGAAATCAACAAGGGCAGCAACAAAATCCCGGATATTGATGTAAACGCCATGATACCCGACGCGGATCGCCGCGTGCCGTTTCAGAACATGATTTATATTGCCGATGGACCCAGCGATATTCCGGTTTTCTCATTGATCAACCGCTTTGGCGGAAGAACTTTTGCTGTCTATCAACCCGAATCCAGCAAAGAATTTGCCCAGGTTAATAGCCTGCAAAAGCAAAACCGGGTCCAATCATTCGGTGAAGCCAATTATACTAAGGGCTCCCAGACCGCCATGTGGATAATAAATGCAATTACTGAAATTGCTTCTCAGATCGTTAAAAACCGTGAACGAGCACTGGGGGATAAGATCGGAAAACCGCCTAAACATTTAGCATGACTTAATGGCTAAAAAAGCGCTGCCCGCATGGTTTAAGGCACAAATTAAATATCTTCCGCCTTTGGCGGATTAGGTTTCGTCACTTTCATCGAGAAAGTGACGAAGAAAAATAATCCCATAAATCCTGTTGATCCTGTCTAAAAGAAAATGAAAAAAGTAGAAAACCTAACAAAAGTGACTCTCCGACTGGAAGCCGGTACAACGGCAGACCACATGGATCTTACCCCGGCCGGTTTAGAATTTAAATTCATCTTTGGTATCGACCCTGCCGGTATGTGCCCTTTTGAATATGAATTGATCAACAAAAATGAGGACGAACTCGTTTTGCTGCGCCTCAACAAAGAAGAGATACATCATTTTTTAGGGCATCTCCACCTTCCCCTTATGGATCTGTTTGAAGAAAACGAATCGTTCTTTCTGAAGGTAAAAATTCTTAAGATTGACCAGCCCAGCAGCAAAGAAGTGATCAAAGCCCTGGCGGAAATGGCATCACATCCTGGAGATTGTGATTGCGGCTGCGGTTGTTAGCTATCCCTCACTTGACGAAAGACAAAGAAAAGTTATTATTACATAAAATACAGGCGGATGCAGTAAATATCTGGCCGGTGGTTGTCCGGAGCCGAAATATCCGGCATCAGGACTTCTTCGAGGTATGATCAAACGGACACGCAGGTCAAAATGAAAGGAGGAGGAGGATGTTTAAAGAATTCAAAGAATTTGCGATGCGGGGCAATGTGGTTGACATGGCCGTCGGTATTATCATCGGTGCTGCCTTCGGCACCATCGTCAAATCCTTGGTTGACGATATCCTGATGCCGCCAATCGGCGTGTTGCTCGGCAATGTTGATTTTTCCAACCTGTTTGCCGTTATTCAACAGGGGGCCGTTGCCGGTCCGTTTGCCACGGTGGCCGAAGCACAAAAAGCAGGCGCGGTTACCATCAATTACGGCATTTTCTTTAATACGGTTATCAGCTTTTTGATCGTCGCCTTTGCTGTTTTTCTGCTCATCAGAGGCCTCAACAAACTGAAACGAGAAGAAGAAGTACCGCCCGAGGAACCAACGACCAGGGAATGTCCGCACTGTTTTTCAGAAATTTCAATCAAGGCGACACGCTGTGGCTTTTGCACTTCAGAATTAACCTCAGCATAGGCGTATTCAGAAATCACGGGTGTATGGCTGCATTTTAAGCCTTATTATAGCAAAAATTACCTGGTTCAAGAAAATCGGGGATGGTTAGAAAGATTTTTAGGTAACTGGCCATACCCGATTTTTATTTCGATTCAAAACCGGCCGGGTTCCAGAACCAGCAGAACAGTCATCAGTGCTGATTAGCAAATGTTCAGATTCCAATGAAAATAGGTATTTGGGTCGCAAATTTTAATTTGCCTTTAGCGCCGCTTCTGTGTAAAATTTCTATAACCCAAACAGTCTGCCGTATCAAGATACGGCTTAATACCTGAATCTAGCCAGAAAATTAATGAATGGATTGTAAAGCATTTTACACTCAAAAAGGTACAGGCATCGGCTTTGAACGCCTCAGTTTAAAACTGCATATGAAGTTCAAAAAAGAAACGATTCTATTATCCATTTTGATTCTCATTGCTGGGTCAGCGGTCAAAGCGCAGGCCGGTGAGTCCGGCAAAAACCTTGGCTGGCAGCGGCTTGGTAAAGGAATTGAATTAGGCACATTTCTTTCCCCGCAACCGGCTGAAGTGGGTGATTCGCTGGTAAAGGTGCTGCGCGTTGATCCGAAGTATTACCGGTTGCGCTTGCTCAACGCATCGGCCGTCCAAAATGGTAAACCGATTACGCCCAAACAGTGGTGTCGACGAAACGGGCTGACGGCTGTTATCAATGCCAGCATGTATCAGACCGATTACAAGACCAGCGTGTCCTTAATGCGCAAAAAAGGGCATATCAATAACCCGAGACTATCAAAGGATATGACCATCCTTGCGTTCGACCGGCTGGATAACAACGTTTCGGAAATTAAAATTATCGACCGCCAGTGTGAGGATTTCGTATTCTGGAAGGAGAAATATGCAACACTGATTCAGAGTATCCGGATGATATCGTGCACCGGAAAAAACGTCTGGAAACAGCAATCCCGACGCTGGAGCACATCAGCTATCGGCCTGGATGAACAAAATAATGTCTTATTCATTCATGTGCGGTCTTTGTATAGCACCCATGACTTGATCAATATCCTCAAAAAACTCCCCATTCATGTCTCACGGGCCATGTATACCGAGGGAGGACCCCAGGCCCAGTTATACATCAAAGTTCCTGACAAAGAATTTGAGTTCGTTGGAAGTTATGAAGTCGGCTCAAGTGATGCCAATAAGGGATCGCTATCATGGCCCCTGCCCAATGTTATCGGAATTTCAAAGCGATAGCTTATAGTGGTTGTCAAAAAAACATTCCGATATGCCAACGTTTTTTTCTACATCCACTTATACCCCAATTCCGTAATGGGGTGTTTTTAACCGGGTGCTTTGCACCCGGTTACACCCGCACCGATTAAGGCACTGCCGTGCCTTTGGTTTTTCCGCTGATGGCGGAAAAATCCAAGCCACCCGCTGTGCGGGTGGTCGGTGACTCGGAACATTAATATGAAAAACGGTATAATCGCGGTTGGCGGCATTACGCTGGTATCCGCTGAAATCTTCTAATATAAGACCCTTATTCATCTGAAAATCCATTTCATTTTTACCATTTGTTCGAATAAAGATGTTGATATTTGGTTGACCATCCTCTATAAATCAGAACAGCATCTGGAGGGCTAAAGTCTCGGCATTATAAAATAAAAGAAGCCTAAAAAATTGAAATTAATATAAATATTAAGGTATCGGCATGCCAAAAGCCACCGACCAGTATAATTTAGCCGTCATCAATCCGGGTCTTACCAAGGAATGGCACCCGACTCGAAATGGGGATTTAAACCCCCGGAAAGTGACACCAGGGTCTGGTCGGCAAATATGGTGGATATGCAGCAGCGGGCATGAATGGCAGGCACCGGTATACAGCAGAAACCGCGGCAGCAGCTGTCCTGTTTGTAATAGAGCCCCAGCGGCTGACGATAATGACGAGTTGATCGTCAGCACCGATCTCATCAAGCAGTGGCACCTAACTAAAAATAGCGGATTGAATCTGAGAAATTTGCCACCAGACTTTAATAAAAAAGTGTGGTGGATTTGTGAAGAAGGTCACGAATGGGCGCAAACGGTCAAAGCGAGGATTAAAGGCCGGGGGTGCCCGCAGTGCCATAAAAGCGTAAGGCAAAAAAAACTATCTAAAAAGACCCCATCAGCGCGGCACCCCTTAAAAAATTTCGCGGCTCATAAATACGGTGCGCGCAGGCTCTCATTTTCTGAAACAAGCGCCGCAACCGGATTTAGAAAAAATAAGCGCTTTTTACATCGAGCGACTGTCATCATAGAAGATATAAAATCCGGGTCGTTGAGTTATGCGCAAACAAAAGATTTCAGCAATGATGGTTTGCTATTGGAATCAGCAGTTGCATTCAAGCCCGGAACAAAAATAAAAATCAAATTTGACACGCAACCCTTTAAATCCGCTCCAAAAGCCTACAACTCTGTCGTCAGGTGGTGCAAGGAAGTTACCGATAAAAACGCCATGCACAACTATGGAATTGGCGTAAAGTTTACATAGCCATCAGATCCAGCGCTGAATTGCCCCTTAATCAATTAAAATAACGGTTAATATCAGTAGTCAGGGCAACAGCTTGACTTATTTATAATTTTTAGTTGGCAGCGAAACATATCGAATGCGTGAAAACTTAATTTATTCTAAAGTTTAGCCAAATATTTCCGATATTATGTTTGTAATTGACAGGAGATTATATGAAGGACCTTATTTCTCAGAGCTTATTACTGGTTTCAGAAATCGGCGTTGTTGTCGTGATGTTAATTATCCTTGTTAGAGAGCGGAAAAAAAGAAAAGAAAAGGAAAAGAAAAATAAACGGTCCGTCCGAAATAGTGCATTACCAAAAACACAAACACTTTACCTCGATTGATCGCAGGCCCAATTAAGCCAGAATTCATCACCACGAAACCATACAAAAGCAGCACCCTGATTCGGGCGCTGCTTTTTTTGTTGAACCGACTGCATCCGAAATTTGTTATGAATAACCGATAAAATGGATTTAGTATCATGAATTGCCCAAAATGCGGTTTTGAACAGGCGCTTGAAGGTGCAGAATGCCAAAAATGTGGCATTGTTTTTTCTAAATACTTGGAAATTATAGAAAATAAGTTTAAATTAACTGTTTATAAGACCCCTGCGACAACAAAAATCAATGACCACTTGGAATTTACAAAAAACCTTTTTTTCCATATCAAGCCAGAGACCAATCCGCTGATTTTGGCTGGCCGCAGCCTTTTATTTGTTCTAATTTTGATATGGAGTTTCACGTTTATCCTCACGCCCATGCAGAGCCATTATGCGATGGACTCTTTCTGGCACTTTGTCAACCTGCCGTTTCATGAAGCCGGTCATCTTATTTTTCGACCCTTCGGCGGATTTATGACCTCCCTGGGCGGCAGCCTCGGTCAGTTGCTTATGCCGCTGGTGTGCCTTGTCGTATTTTTAATCAAAACCCGCGATACCTTCGCTGCCGCATTTGCCCTGTGGTGGTTTGGCGAAAACTTTTTGGATCTTGCCCCCTACATCAATGATGCTCGATCGCTTACTCTGCCGCTATTAGGCGGCAATACCGGCCGCACATCACCTTATGGATTTCACGATTGGGAATTTATTCTCAAAGAAATGGGTTGGATTAATTACGACCATTCCCTGGCCCATCTGGCTCACACGCTGGGTTGTGCTGTAATGATATTCGCACTTGTGTGGGGCGGGTATATCCTTTATAAGCAATATCAATATAAAAAAGCCACCGGTTGAGTCTGACGCATTGACACCTTAGGCGTAATTTCGAATCCATTGCTGACCTTTGGGGGACTAACCAAAGCCCACAAAACACTTCCCACCCGTAACGGAAAGGATCGAAAAATGAGAAGGCATTTCCTGCTGATCTTCATACCCCTATTGGTTTTAGTCGCAATGTCCTGTTCGGGGACGCTGAAGGGTGTCGATCGCTACACGGGCAAGCGCGTTTACTTTGCATATGAAGATGAAAAATTCGGATCCGCTCAAATACAGATAACAATGCCGGGTGGAGAGCATTTTACGGGCAAGCTCCTTGCAGAGCCTATGGCGCCGCAATCGGGTAAAGAATACCCGGCGCTTTATGAATTCCCCGGAAACGCGGAGGCTATTTTGCACGGCGACCGTGGAACGGAGATGAGATGTAAATTCAGACTTTCTGATACCGTGATCGGGTTCAAAAGCGGCGGTTACGGTTTGTGTGAAACCTCCGCGGGCCATGTGATTGATATTTTTCTGCGCTGAAAATGCCAAAGGCACCTACCCCCGGTATGTAAGGCTATAAAGCCCTTGCTTCATATGGTACGCATACCGCAAAAATTGCCGGTGCCTTTAGGGATTATTTGAGCCGCCATTTCACGAAAGGCTCATGCTTGGGCCTTTTCCCCAGCACCAAATCGCTTGGCAAAAAAGTGAGGTAAAATGACCCCAAAAAACAAAAACCTAAAAGTGGCTGTTGTACAGGCCGCGCCGGTACTATTTGATCGTGAGGCCACTGTGGAAAAAGCCTGTGGTTTGATCGAACAGGCGGCTGCGCAAGGCGCTCAGTTTATTTTGTTTCCCGAAGCATATATTCCGGCCTACCCGCGGGGTCTGGCGTTCGGTACCGTAGTGGGAAGCCGCAGCCCGGTGGGCCGAAGGGTCTGGCAAAACTACTGGGAAAACGCCGTGGAAGTCCCGGGCCCCACGACTAAAAAATTGGGAGAAGTTGCCAAAAAGACCAACGCCTATCTGGCAATGGGTATAATCGAGCGTGATATGGAGCGCAGCACCGGCACGCTGTATTGCACGCTTTTATACTACGGGCCCGATGGTCGGCTTCTGGGCAAACATCAAAAACTTAAACCGACCGCAGGGGAGCGACTGATTTGGGGTGAAGGCGACGGCAGCACGCTAACCGTTATACAGACCGAATTCGGCAACATCGGCGGGTTGATCTGCTGGGAAAATTATATGCCGCTGGCCCGCATGGCCATGTACCACAAAGGTGTCGAAGTATACCTGGCGCCGACAGCCGATGCCAGAGACACCTGGCAGGCGACACTGCGCCACATTGCCTGTGAAGGGCGCTGCTTCGTGCTGGGATGTAACCAATATATGACCAAAGAAATGTATCCGGATGATTTAAAAAACTTAAAGGATTTGGACGAACAGCCTGAAATCATGTGCCGCGGCGGCAGTGCGATCATTTCGCCGCTGGGAAAAGTTTTAGCGGGCCCGTTGTACGACCAGGAGGGCATCTTATTTGCCGAACTGGATTTAGGAGCAATCGCCCGCAGCAAATTTGATTTTGATGTTGTGGGGCACTACGCCCGTCCGGATGTCTTTCAGTTGATTGTTAACGAAAAACCGAGTTCTTCAGTGGTTGCCGGTGATAACAAATAATGGAATGGGGCTTGTTTATTAAGGGCTTTATCATCGGTTTTTCGATTGCAGCACCCGTAGGGCCCATCGGAATCCTGTGCATTCAGCGGACATTATTGAGCGGCAATCTTCAGGGGTTGGCGACGGGGCTGGGGGCGGCTACCGCCGATGCCCTTTACGGCTTCATGGCTGCTTTTGGTTTAACCTTTATTTCCGATTTTTTGGTCGATCAATCCATCTGGTTCCGGCTGATCGGGGGTCTTTTTCTTTGCTATCTGGGGATAAAGGCATTCTCAAGCAAACCGCAGGCGCAGAGTGTTGCGATGGCAAACGACACTGCTCTCTCTGCGTATGGCACTTCCTTTTTGCTAACCCTTACCAACCCGATGACAGTCCTGTTTTTTGCCGGCATATTTGCAGGCCTGGGGATCGTCAGTGAATCCATCCATTATGCGGCAGCCGGCCTGATGGTCATCGGCGTCTTTACCGGCTCCGCTGCCTGGTGGTTTTTTTTAAGCGGTGCGACGGATATTTTTCGCCACAAAATAAGCGAGGGAAAACTGGCGCTGGTGAACAAAATTTCCGGCATCGTCATCCTGGTTTTCGGGATCGGCGCACTCATCAGCGCTGTCGTTTAAATTTTCAATAGAAGAAAGGAATGTATCATGGAAAAGATTGAGGTGGCACCGGTCAAGCCGACCATTTCCGTTAAAGAATTTCAGAAAATTGACATCCGCGTTGGAACCATCGAACGCGTTGATAAGATTGAACAGGCGGACAAATTGGTTAAATTACGCGTCAACTTTGGTGATCACCAACGCAATATACTGGCCGGTATCAAAACAGAACGCGTGGATCCGGGGGCGATTATCGGTCTGCAAGCATTATTTGTGGTAAATCTTGAACACCGTCAAATGATGGGCGAAGTGTCCGAAGGCATGTTATTTGATCTTGGTTATGCCGATAATATTACACCGGTTCTGGCCGTCCCGGAGAGACCGGTCCCTGATGGTGTAAGGGCCGGATAGATGAAAAACGCCATCCGGATTTTGAAGCTTAAATCGGTTTGCCCGGCACGACAGGCATGTTGAGAAATCTTTGAAAATACAACCAATTTAGAAATGACGATCCCTGTGAAGCGTTGATTTTGAAGGGCAAGGCACAAAAAAATGACTAGATTATGACTTGACACTTCCAGGGCAATATGATTGAGATACGGCTGTCGTCCATTTTTTTTAATCCTGGATTTTGCACGAGTCGGAGACTTTCATAACATTAATTTTCAGGCAAGATTCAGGCAAATCCCACAAGAGAGGGGCATGGCCGCTTGGATCTGGATATTTATCATTTTGGCCGGGGGCCTGTTTGCCCTGAAAATCATATATGTCCTTAGCATTGCCCTGGTTCTGCCCATCACCCAGGGCGCGCTTTACGTTTCAACCTCTCGAGCAAAAATTGCCGCCTTTATCAATGCGGTTCCCATGAAAGCTGACCAGATGCTGGTCGATCTGGGCTGCGGTGACGGACGCGTGCTTCGGGAAGTTCAAAAGCGGTATGGGGTTCGCACAGTCGGATATGAAATCAATCCGTTGGCCTACCTGAAGGCCCGATTATTCTCTTTCGGGCCCAATAGAATTGAAATCAGGTGTCAAAATTTTTGGGAAGCAGACTTGTCGGAAGCAGATGTTGTTTTTTGTTATCTTTATCCGGATGTGATGAAAAAATTAGCCAGCAAGCTCGTTGCCGGTCTGAAGCCGGGCGCTGTCGTTGTATCAAGCAATTTTTCGCTGCCAGGATTCGTTCCCAGCAAGGTTTTAAGATTGGAGCGCAGCTTGCATAATGATCCCATGTACATTTATCACCTAAAATGAGCGCATCAAATTTTAAAAATGAGAAAAATTATTATTTTTAAGGAACTCCGTCATTCTCAATTTTAATTCGACTTTGGGCTCTATGGAATTTTCCTTTGCATCCGCCGAAGACGAAGAACAGATTAAACAGATCCTGGCGACCAGCGGCCTTGATCACCGGGATATTCGCCCATCGCAACTACAGCACTTTTTGATAGTGAAAGATGAAACCGCTTTAACATTAAGCGGCGTGGTGGGTCTTGAGCTTAGCGGCAACTTTGGACTGCTGCGATCCCTGGCAGTTGCTAAAGCTTTTCGTCGGCAGGGATTGGCGACCCAATTGATCAACAAAATAGAAAAATACGCCCGGTCGCAAAAGGTGACCGCCCTTTATCTGTTGACATTAACAGCTGAAGATTTTTTCACCAACAGGGGGTATCACACAACCGATCGTGGATCGGCGCCTTCTGCTCTGCAGGACACGAATGAATTTAAAAACCTTTGCCCGGAAACTGCGGTGTGCATGAAAAAGCAGCTCTGATTTGATAAGAGCATCGACAATAGATGGCTGCACTCCGCATTGTTGCGCAGGAAAGCCTAAGAGGAGACATATGAAGCAGGAGATTTTGGTAAAAATGCAAAGGGGGGTGTATTATCCGGGAAATCATCTTGGAAAAACTAAGGATCTGGATAGCCTGGTTACCGAAGGTTTATTGGAGCCTATGGAAGGGTCCTTTGTTTGCGGACCAGACAACCAGCCATCCTATTGTTTGACCGACAAAGGCTGCCGCGAAAAACATAAAAATAACATCTAACCGAGCATGGCCTCGCGAACTTTCAGCCGGACCCAGCCGGGCGATCATTTCAGTACATCATATTAAAACCTTAATGCGATTTGACGAATTATTTAAATCGACCTAACTTATGATTGAATCTTCTCGGTGCGCTAAGAAACGCAGAAACGTGGGTCTTATGAATCCAGATTTAGATTGCCTTGAATCGATTGTTGCCGATATGGTTGATGAGCTGCGTCCCTTGCGATTTGGAACGCCGGTCACGCATGTTTATAACCCACTTGAATACGCACAGGACGCCTTAAGACAATATCACACAAAATATGCATCCGCACCCAAGGAGATAGTGTTTTTGGGGATGAATCCAGGGCCATGGGGCATGGCTCAAACCGGCGTTCCTTTCGGTGAAATAAATGCGGTTAGAGACTGGATGAAAATTCAAACCCCGGTCGGCCTCCCTGCACAGATGCACCCAAAACGACCGGTGATGGGTTTTGGTTGTACCAAAAGAGAAGTCAGCGGCAAACGGCTTTGGGGGTGGGCTCAAAAAACATTTCAAACGCCCGGACGATTTTTCAAGCGTTTTTTCGTGGCAAATTACTGCCCCCTGCTTTTTATTGAAAAAAGCGGGCGCAACCGGACACCGGACCAAATTCGCGCAGCCGAGCGCAGACCATTGCTGGAAATCTGCGACCATGCCCTTCGCCGCACCATTGATTACTTTAAACCGCGTTATGTCATAGGCGTCGGCAAATTTGCAGAAAAACGCGCACGAATTGCCTTAGATAACCATAAGGTAGAAATCGGTATGATTGCCCATCCGAGTCCTGCAAATCCGCAAGCTAATCGTGGATGGGAACCTTTGATAGTGAAACAGCTTGCAGCTTTGGGAATAAACATCGGTTCAAAATAATAGGTTAAGATATGCAACTTTTTGGGTTTATTAAAGCAACGCTGTGCATAATAAGAGCAACCATAAGGTGGTGGTGTACTGAAGTAATGGAAAAAACCAATACTCGAACACTCCATTACTCCGGTTTCCTAATGTAACATATGAAATCTACCATAACATATATCACAACACTTTTTTTACTTACCGGTCTGCTTGGTTGTGCGGCAGTAAAGGTTTATTATCCGGACCAATCGTCAACTGATCTTACATCATCGGCCCAGCAATCAAATGAGCATGCATACTGGGATAAAGTAAAACGGCTTGAACAGGAGCTAAATGCGCTAAGCCAGACGGTCGACCCCCCAGAGGCAAGACGGGTGGCCGAAACCGCCACCCATGAATCGGCAGTTCTGGCCGAAGAATATCAGCTCGTTCGTCCAGCCGTAGCCCATAATCTGCTGGTTGTAATGGGTATTAAAGACCGCGGATTGTGCTATCAGTGGACGGAAGACCTTATGCAACGCCTTCAGGCACTGGAGTTAAAAAGCTTTCAACTCCACTGGGCGGTGGCATATCGCGGCAGTGAGCTGCGCGAGCACAACTGCGTCGTAGTAACAGCCACGGGACAGCGTTTTTTTGAGGGAATCGTGCTGGACCCCTGGCGGGATTCTGGAAACCTTTACTGGGCCCGTGTCACGAAAGATAGCTATCCGTGGAAGATATTGCCCCCTTCCCAATGGTGAAACCAGTCCGCTTTTTTTGACTTCTTGTTTTTCTGATCCGTGAATGACCTCTCATCATCTTTTGGGGCTAATTACCTGGTGCACATGCATGTCGAAACCGACCGAAAACCTGTTTAACCGTATTCAGGCTGCAAAAAAGCGGCTCACCGGGCAGGCTCATGTCACCCCGGTCGTGACCTCGCGCACCCTGGACCAGAAAGTGGGCGCAACGGTCTATCTTAAATGTGAGAATTATCAGCGCGTAGGGGCCTTTAAATTCAGAGGTGCCTACAACGCCATGACCCAGCTTTCCGAAGACGATCGCAGGCGCGGCGTTATTACACATTCTTCCGGAAATCACGCCCAGGCCATCGCCCTGGTCGGCCGAATTTTGGGTGTGCAAACAACGATTGTCATGCCCCACGATGCTCCGGCCACCAAACGGGCTGCCACTGAAGCATACGGAGCCACAATTGTTGAATATGATCCCACCGAAACCACCCGGGAAGAAATTTCCCAGGATCTTAAACAAAAGCACGGCTATAAACTGATACCGCCCTATGATCACATCGATATCGTTGCCGGGCAGGGAACCGCAGCGCTTGAGTTTCTGGCACAAATCGAATCGCTGGATATGCTGCTGGTGCCATGCGGCGGCGGCGGTTTACTAAGTGGTTCAGCCATCGCCACGAAAGTAATAGATCCCGCATGCCGGATCATCGGTATCGAACCGGAATTGGCCGACGACGCCACCCGCTCCTTTCACAGCGGCAAACTTCACACCGTTAAAAATCCGCCCACCATCGCCGATGGGACCCGTACGCCTTCCCTGGGAGAACAGGTCACCTTCCCGTTAGTGCTAAAATATGTGAATGATATGAAAACGGTTTCTGAAGCGGCGATTATTGAAGCCGTTCAATTTTTATTTTACCGCATGAAGCTGGTGGTTGAGCCTTCGGGCGCTTTGGGTATCGCAGCGCTGTTAAGCGGCAGTGTGACACCGCAGGGCCGTGTGGGCGTCATCATCAGCGGCGGCAACATTGACGGCCCCACCATGAAAATGATCCTGGATTCATAGGTTCAAAGGTTCAGCGTTCAAGATTGGGAGGCCTGCACCCAACGTTTCGGCTGACCTCGTCTAAGTTGTCGGTGGACATAGATGCTTTCACAATAATTAATTTGAGATTAGCTCCACCCGACAGCGGCCATTAATGATATCTGCATTTTAGGCAAAGTTTGGATACTCTCAATTAAGTCTCAACTTGCTATCGCCTCTAGATCATGGCAAAATATATCTATTGTCATAACATATCACATTGAACTCTGTGAGGCGCTTAATACTTTTAAGCTGTTCACCTTAATCTCAAAAATTTGATTTACAAAACTTTGGAGTATACTTTAAAGATATTTTTATCCAAAAAGACCAGGCATTGGGTTGTTAACGTCATTGTGGCATCCCTTTGGGCGTATTATTCTTATTTAAATGTACTTTTCTTACATGCCAATTGGTACATTGCGTCACAGTTAATATTGCTCATACACATCTCCTTGTTCATCAGAAACAGCTCCCTGACTATCTTCTATCTTATACGTCACTCGCCTATAAAAAGCTCCTTTAAAGTTAAAGAGTTGATTATAGCAATTTACGGTACGTTTATCGGCTATCTTTACGCATCCGAGGGCGCAGTTGTGTTAGTGCCTGCCAAATTTGTATTTATCATTTATCTTCTCATGGTTATTATTATCTTTTCTTCAATATTGAGCATATTTTCACTTGGTCGTTCCTTTGCAATATTACCTTCTACTCGAAAAATTCAAACTGGCGGAATGTATAGATTTGTCCGTCACCCCATTTATTCATTCTACATACTTTTTGACATCTGTTTTTTATTGATTCAATTCTCTCTCTTAAACTTAATCATTTTTTGTAGTTTTTGCATAGTGTGCTATCTTCGAGCTAAGTATGAAGAAAAATTACTGTTAAAAGACCCTATCTATCTCGAATATTACCAAAAGACCGCTTATATGTTCATTCCCATGATATTCTGAATATTTTAATATCTAATATGCGATAATTATTTCCATTCATTTAATAGTTAGACCATATGGAGAATCGATTAGCCGTTACACCTTTGATACCTTGTATGTTTCCCCGTACTATCATAAAAATCTAAGCAATTACTACCTCCCCAGAACAGTGCAACTTTTTTTGCATTGTAAACCTGTATTATTATCATTTAACCGTTCGATATTGTTAATTGAAATCAAAATTATAAATGCTACGTCAACCTTTGTTGCACCCCTTATCCGAGGTCTTCCCCATAGTTACTATCCTAAAAAGCAAAAATAAAAAATTTTTCCCTTATTCCCTGCTTTTTGTTGAAACCCATAACAATATGAAATTTATACAATTATTTTTTGATATTCTCTATTCTTTTGATTCTTGAGATGAGATTTTCTGACGGATACGCATGCAAGAACCGATTTTGGAACGCCGGTTGCTATCTATTGGGTTAAAAAAAAGGCAGACATGAAAAAGAGCGAATATAAAATAGCGACCAAAAATCCAAAATATTTTAAGCCTATGTGCACTTCATTAGTTCTTATTTTTATATTTATTATGAGCGGTTGCGCAACCACTTATACGTTAGACCTTGCAGACAGAAAAAAGATTATACATTCAGTAAAATTGTTATATACCATTCTCCTAGCAATATTCTTTTTGGCTCCAGCTGCGTCAGCGGAGGAACACTATATCCGCAATAGATTTTGGGGAGGAATTGATGCTGGCGCTGGATTTCTTCAGCAGTCATTTAATGAGGAAGACGATGACGACATTTATTTCTTTTTAGGATTTCAAGGAGGATACACTATCAATCCTCATTTCTTGATTGGACTAGAATTAAGCGGTTGGCTTCTTGAGGCAAGTGATCTAGAAGACCCAAACAAGGGAAAAGGTATCAGTCAAGTCTTTCTTATCACACGGTTGTATCCCAGCAAAGAATCAGGTCTTTTCGTGAAGGCAGGTGGAGGATATGTGAGTAATTGGAGCAATAGATCGGACGAGCCGAGAAGAAAAGAAGGCTGGGGCTTAACTGTTGGGGGAGGCTATGACTTCTTGGTTTATGAAGCTATTGCACTTAGCCCGTTCGCTACCTTTAGCTATGGTGAAACAGGAAATTGGGATTACCATGCAATAACGTTTGGGCTTGGCTTTACGATTCCATAGAACCTGAAAAATATGTTACCTGCTTTACTCTGTTATAATGATAGCGATCCACTAAATCTTTGATCAATATTTCTGAAAGGTAAAAGATTCCATTTTATGAATTTAATTACTCCATTTTTAGCAAAAAATTTCATAAAATATATTTACTGATTCAGACTTGCTTTTCATAAGTCACTGTAATTATATTTTTTTTTCTAAAAGAATCTTAAATTTTTTTGCATAGTTTTTGCATGCTTAGCATTAGACTGGCTAAATTTCTTATTGCTGAAGAAAAAAATAATTCTAAGGAGAAGTGTGTATCTATGGGAAAAAAAATGTATATCGTATTTTTTATTTTATTTCTAATGGTTATCTGTTTTTCCAATGTATTTGCCGCCGAAGTAACTTTAGCTTGGGACTCTAGTCCAAGCAATCCAGATGGTTACCGCATACATTATGGCACATCACCTGGTAGCTATACCCAAACCATAGATGTAGGAAATGTTACTGAATATATAGTTTCTGGGTTACAAACAGATGTGAGTTACTATTTTGTGGTAAGCGCTTATAATGAGTTTGGCGAAAGTGGCTATTCAAATGAAGCTCAATGGCCAACTCCCATGGTTAGTAAACCAGTAGGGTTACGTCTTATTAAGTAAATTACAATTTGTGTGCAGCAGTTTATAGAAAATCATATTATAGAGATATTGAGTTTTTAAATAACTATCTTTGACACGCCCGAAACATATTTTTCATAGTCATTATGCTTTACCTAAATACATTTGATTTAAACAAACGGTAAAGCGACCCATTTAGGACTCTCTTAAAAGTACAAATTTCTCCAACCTATGCAAATTTTGGTCGGACCTTTAATATCTGCGATATATCTGAAAAAATTGAGACTCTCAGAAGTACAAATTCTGTAAACGAATTATTAGGTCAGGGCATTAAATCTCTGCCTTCTGTTCTCTGTCCCCTGTCTTCTGTTGTCTGTCCTCTGACACCCTACACCCGCAACTCGTAACCCGCACTTCGCAACCTATAACCTGTAACCCGGAGTCTATTGACTTAATGATCGTCGTGCATACCTTTTTCAATATCTGTTCTGCAGCAATTATGGATACTCTCTGAGAAAAAGGAGAACGTAGATGAGCTTACAAACAAAGCTTAACGAATATAAGGCCATTTTCGAGAAAAAGGCTCCGGGTGGTGTATTAGAGCGGATGCACCGGGCCACCGACGACCTGCGAAACTCGGGAATCCTGGAGCGAGCCTTAAAAACAGGAGACAAAGCGCCGCATTTCGCGTTGGAAAACGCCGAAAACAAGATGGTGCGCTCAGAAGATATCCTGTCGCAACGGTTCATGATCCTCACCTTTTACCGCGGCCGCTGGTGACCATATTGCAATTTTGAGCTGGAGGCTCTGCAAAGTAATATCGCTGAGTTCAACGCCCTGGGGGCAGATCTGGTCGCCATTTCTCCCCAGATCGTAAAATACAGCCGCGCTCTGATAAAATCCAAAAACCTTACATTTCACATTCTCGGCGATCCGGGCAATCAACTTGCGAGCCAATTCGGGCTTGTTCATACGCTGCCGGAAGATTTGAGAAAAATTTATTTGCAGTTCGGCATCGACTTACCCCGCTACAACGCAGACGATTCGTGGACACTGCCACTGGCAGCCAGATTCATTATTGACCGGCAGGCCATTATACGATACGCAGAAACTGATGCGGATTATACGCTAAGACCCGAACCGGAACATACGCTCGAAGCAATAAAATCCATAATTTAGAACCTGAATTTTGCACGAGCCCTCCAGCGGCGGACAAGTCGGAGGCTTTCATAACATTAATTTTCATGCAAGATTCAGGTAGAAAACAATGACGATCTACACCGGTACCGGAGATAAAGGCAAAACCAGTTTATTTAGCGGAGAACGCGTATCAAAAGCGGACGCCAGAATCGATGCCTATGGTGATTTAGACGAGCTCAACTCAATTCTGGGCGTCCTAGCGGCCCATCTTTCTGCAAAAGAAGAACTGGTTGCCGAGCTGCAGCAGATTCAATCCGACCTTTTTCAAGCGGGTGCCTGGCTTGCCACCCGCCCGGACTCTGCCGCAATAGATTCCCTCCAGGAAATATCTGCGGAACAGATTGCCATTTTAGAAAAAGCCATTGACCGATACGAAAATGAGTTGCCAGGGCTGAACGCTTTTATATTGCCAGGCGGCCATATCACGGCTGCCTGGGCCCATGTGGCGCGAACAGTTTGTCGCCGATGTGAACGCAAGGTTGTGCCGCTGATCGACCAATCTATGAAAGCGAAAGTCACCGTGCCGTATCAGCGTCTGTTAGTCTTCTTAAATCGACTGTCGGATTATCTCTTTGTGTTTGCCCGTCAATGCAATCGTATTCATGGCGTTTTAGATAAACCCTGGAGATCCTGAGGTCATTTCGAAGTTGAAAACCCACGTATCAACGTATGCGGCCGTTCTGCTGAAACGCCAATGGCTTTCGAATAAATCCTTTGGGATCATTATAAGCACCCCTTCGGGTTTTGAATTTGAGCCGGGGCAACGGATCCGGTTAAGCTGCGGTGGACACGAAAGAGATTACTCCATTGTCTCAGCGCCAAAGGAGTCTGACCTTAACCTTTGTATCCGCAACGTGACCGGCGGCAAAGTTTCTGGCTTTCTGAGTACCGCTGAAATTGGCACATCACTTTCCATTCATGGTCCTCACGGTTATTTTACCTACAAACCCTCCCCCCGACCGGCGGTGTTTGTGGCCACCGGCACCGGCATCGCGCCGTTCTGTTCGATGGCCCGATCGGGTTTAACCGATTTTACGCTTCTGCACGGCGTCCGTTTGCCGGAGGATCTATATTACGCTACCCAATTTCAACAAAGCGCACGGACATATGTTCCCTGCCTGACAGAGTCAAATAAGTTGCCTGCAAATGCTTTTAAAGGGAAGGTCACCGAATATCTTGAAAAGCATTTACCACCCGCAGTCTACGATTTTTACCTTAGCGGCCGGCGCGAGATGATTCGGGATGTCACCTTGCTCATCGACGAACGTTTTTCCGATTCTCTGGTGTACACTGAAATGTTCTATTGAACCCAAAGGTTCTGGGTTCAAATGTTCAGGGTTCTGAGTTTCGAAATTCCGCCCTCTGGCTCCTGGTCTCTGGCTTCTGGCAAATATCTACCACTCACCGGCTTCTGGCCAGCAGAAAGCAGCGAGAAGCCAGCTACCTATTTGTCGTTAATCTTTGAACCTTTGAACCCGGAACCTTTGAACCGGGTATAAAAAGTAAGTATTGATCTCTGGGTTTATTCTGGCTAACTTACTTCTACGATTAACTCAACAAAAGGAGGCGGTATGAAGTTTGAAGCTATTGAACGGGAGACCGTTATTCTTGACCCCAATAACAACATGGAGCGCAAAACGATCCCCAGCGAAATCCGCAAAGACCCCCTTACCGGAAGGACCTCGCGCATCTGTCATTTCATGCCCTTAAAATGGGAAAAGCCGGATTTCGACCAACTGGTGGCCGGAACTCAGGAATACTGTCCGTTTTGCCCCGATAAGGTTATGAAGGTCACTCCCTGTTTCCCGGAAGAAATTGTTCCCGAAGGTCGTATGGTTTTGGACGATAAAGTTTTGTTTCCGAATATCGCCCCTTATGACAGCCTGGGCGCGTGTGCCACCTTCAGCAGTCAGCATTTCATTCCCATGACTGAAATTACCCCCGGCCACATCGTAGATGCATTTCGTCTGGCGATCCGGTTTTTTCGCAGGATTGATGAGATCAATCATCCCGAATCCGTATACCACCTGATTAACTGGAATTATATGCCCGCTTCCGGCAGTTCGCTCATTCATCCGCATTTACAGGTGTTTGCCTCTGCTTACGCACCCAATCTGTTGCAGGAGGAACTCAACTGTGCGAAAACGTATTTCCAACAAAAGGGAACCAATTACTGGGACGACCTGGTGCAAACGGAAAAAGCCGACGGCAAACGCTTTCTGGGCAAAATCGGCCGCTCCAGCTGGCTGACCGTATACGCGCCATTGGGAGTCGCCGGGGACGTTGCCGCAGTTGTCGATGCGGTAAACTGCACGCTGGAGCTGACCGACGATGATGTTGAGGACCTTGCGCAAGGGCTGACCAGGCTGATGAGCGCCTATGATAAAATGGGCGTTTACAATTTTAATATGAACTTTTTCCCCGGCGCCCGGGGTGATGACCATGCGCGATTTCATCTGGTGTTTTCGCCGCGCACGTTTTTTAATCAGGCGCTGGGCACCCCGGATATTGGTGCTTTGCGGAATCTTTACAATGAAGGCATCTGTATGGCTTTTCCGGAGGAAATCAATGAGAAGCTGAAACCCGAATTTTAGAGGAGGAATACCATTATGGAATTTAAGGAAGTTGTCAAATCCAGAAGAAGTTGCCGTGCATTTGAACCCGACCCCGTCCCGCAGGATCAACTGGCAGCTATCATGGAAGCCGGCCAGTGGGCGCCAAGCCCCATGAATGCTCTGCCCTGGGAATATATCATCATCACCGACGCTAAAGTAAAAGCGCAAATCAGAGAAGTTTCCGAAGCGGCCAAACAGGCTGTTCTCGACGGCGGCGGACCGGGGTTTGCGGCTAAATACGATATGACTTTTTTAGAGCAAGCCCCCGTGATCATCGCCGTGGTGTTTGATCCGACTAAAAAAGGGCTGGGAGATTTTTTTAACCAGAAACACGGCGCCTTGCAGGCTGCATCTGCCTGCGTTGAAAACATGATGCTGGCCGCCGCAGAATATGGATTGGGCACACTGTGGTTTACCTGGTTTGATCCTGAGAAAATGCAGGCTGCATTAAATATTCCGGAAAATCTCGAAATTGCAGCGATAATTCCGCTCGGAAAACCCAAAGGTGACGTAAAGGCACCACCCCGGCCGGAGCCCAGGATTCATCGCGAAGGCTTCGCCGCTCCCGTATAAGGTCAATTTGGTGTGCAGCGGGATTTGAGCGCAGTCAGGCTGGAATATTAGATGGCGCCTTAAGAACCGCCATCTTCCTTGGAAATCCGCCGGCGCTCTTCGTCCCGGATTTCGCGCCGCAGGAGCTTACCCACCTTGGACTTGGGCAGCATATCGCGAAACTCGATGTATCCAGGGACCTTATACGGCGCCAGTCGGTCACGGCACCATTGCAGCAGCTCTGCGCCCCCAACGCCGCGGGCATCTTCCTTCAACACCACGATGGCTTTGACCCGTTCACCGACTTTATCATCGGGGACACCGACCACACAGGCGCCAATGACGGTTGGATGGTCCTGCAGCACTGCCTCGACCTCCGAAGCAGAAATCCGAAAGGCCTTGTGTTTGATGATGTCGGCAGAACGCTCCACATATATGATTTCGCCGTCCTCATCCTGGCGCACATAGTCACCCATGCGGTAATAAATTTTGCCATGGATGTCGATGTAAGACTTCCGGGTTTCGTCCGGTTTGTTCCAGTATTCCTTCAGTGTATAGGGTGACGTCACCAGAAGTTCACCGATTTCACCGGTTGCAGCCGGCTCTAGCGTTTTAGGATCAACAACGATACATTCCCTGCTCCTTAATGGAAGCCCCAGGGTTGTGGGTTTAGGGTTTTCATTAATTCGGCTGTAAGTCACGTGACCGGCTTCGGTGGATCCATAGACCTGATAAATGGGTATACCGAGACGCTCGTGCCAGCGGTTAAAGACTTCAATCGGCAAAACATCGCCGCCGCAGTAACAATAGCGTAAAGAACTGAGGTCATATTTATCCAGACGATCGTTTTCCAGAATCATGCGGTACAGGGCTGGGACACCCAGAAACCAGCGGACCCGCTTGCGTTGAATGGTTTCAAGGATTGCATCGACCTGCGGCACCGGCATCAGGACAGTGGTATTTCCTTTGTTAAGCCCGACCGCTATAAATAAACCCAATGCCATAATGTGAAAAAGCGGGTTAATCGCAATATAAACATCCTCGCCTTCCATGAGGTGACCTGCAGCCACATCATCGGTTACATCATTGACATAGGATACCATGCCAATGTGGTTGCCGGGAACGCCTTTTGGAAAGCCGGTCGTGCCGCCGGTATATAAAATGTATGCCAGGTCTTTCCACGGATCTATATCAACCTGGGTTTGCAACGGAGAATGATTGAGCAGTTTTTTAAAGGCAAATACACCCTCGGCCCGCTCGACTTTACCGTTGGGAATTTTATCAAAAAGGACGCCGAGAGAACGCTTCCAAAATGGCAAAAGATCAACAAGGTTAGTGACAATGATACGTTTAAGTCCGGAATCGGCAGACACATCGCTGGCATAACAAAAATTGGTGTCCTGGCAGATGATGGTTTCGGCCCCGGAGTCCTTGATCATATAATCGAGTTCATGGGATGTATAAATGGGTGAAACCGGCACAATCACAGCACCCATTTTCTGGATCCCTAAAAAGGCAACGACCCATTGAATGCAGTTGGGAATGTAGACCATTACCCGGTCGCCTTTTTTAACACCTAAATCTACCAGAGCGCCGGCAAAGCGTTCGCTTAAGTCCCTTATTTGCGAAAATGAAAAGTGCTGTCCCAGATAATTAACGGCGTTGTTATCCGGATAGCGTTCACTCATCTGATCGAAACGCGTAAACGTTAACTCATTTTCCAAAGTTGCCGTAATTTCACTCATTCCCTTTTCCTCGAAAACCCTCTGTCGGATGGTTCACTTTATCCCGAAATAAGCCGACCGGATATCCGGGTTATCCATCAACTCATCGCGGGTTCCTTCTAAAACCGCAGTCCCGTTTTCCAGAATAAAGGCATAGTCCACAATCGGTAAAACGGGGCGCGCGTATTGCTCGGTCACAATAATCGAAATGCCCATTTCATCACGAATTTCTCTGGTTGCCCGCACTAAAACAGCCTGAATCAAAGGACTCAGCCCTAAAAGGGGCTCATCGAGCAACAACAGTTTCGGTTGCGCCATGAGCGCACGCCCAATGGCCAGCATCTGCTGTTCTCCACCGCTTAAAAACCCGCCGATCCTTTTCTGAAGCTTTTGCAAAGCCGGAAAGACATTAAAAACATATTCCAGCGTGTCTTTGGCCTGGGCAGGTGTCGCCAGATAGCCCCCGATCCGCAGATTTTCCAGGACGCTGCACTCTTTAAAGATTCTGCGCCTTTCCGGGCAGAGCACAATCCCCTTTTTCGCTCTTTTGCTGGGCTTCATGCCCATGATTCCTTCACCCAAATAGGTAATATCTCCCAGAACACTGATGCGTTCACCACCGGCCATTTCTTCTTTTTTGCGGATATCTTCCATGATACCCGACAGGGTATACATCAGGGTGGACTTGCCGGCGCTGTTGGCGCCGAAGACGCCGACAATTTGATTTTCTTCACACCTGATGCTGACGTTATTGAGGGCCAGCATGTTTTCATAAAATACCATCAGCTGCCTTGCCTCAAGCATGCGCCATCACCTCCTCAACCTCCTCGGATCCGAAATAGGCCTCTTTTACTCTTTCGTCCGCCATGACTTCTTCGGCGGTGCCCTCGATGAGCTTTTCTCCAAAATTTAAGACCATTATCCGGTTGGCCACCTGAAACAACTCCCTGAGGCGATGTTCGATCATAATCAGGGTGATGCCCTCCATCTGCAGACGTTCCACCAGCGGCACCATGCTGGCGATTTCACTCATGCTCAATCCCGAAAAGACTTCATCACAGATGATGATTTTCGGATTCAACGCCAGACAGCGGGCAAGCTCCAGGCGCTTCAGATAACCGGTGGGCAAATTGGAAGCCTTTTTGTAAGGCACAAACGATTCTCGTTCAAAACCCAATTCTTCTAAAATATCGATACTGACCGTATTGCGATCCCCCAGTTTGCCGCCGCCCCGCCAGCCTCCGGTACGTTTGGCCCTGGGAGAAAAAAGGGGGATCACCAGATTTTTATAAGCCGGCAGGCTATAATACGGACGCATGATCTGAAACGTGCGCGTGATTCCCATATCGGCGATCTTATGCGGCGGCTTGCCGGAGATTTGTTTACCCCGATACCGAACCTCACCGGCACTCAGCTCGATAAAGCCGGTAATGCAGTTCACCATTGTTGTCTTGCCGGACCCATTCGGGCCGATAATGCCTAAGATTTCACCTTCGTGCAGATCGAAACTGACCTCATTTAACGCAAAAATGCCCCCAAAGGTTTTGGTCACCTGATTGATCTGCAGCAGCGGTGTTGTTGATGTGCTCATACTTTGATCCACTTTTCGAATTGATGGTATTTGCGTTGGCCGTAAACCATAATACCTTCACTGCGAAAGATAATGAACCCCAGCAGAATCAGGGCATAAAATACGATACGCAGTGTCCCGAACGCCCGCAGTAATTCTGAAATGGGCACCAGAATGAAGGCGCCCAATACCGGTCCCACCAGCGTCCCGGAGCCGCCGATGACGGTGGCTGCTATGGGCAGAATGGAAAAATCCAGTGCCAGGGTTGACAGACCGGCCCACATATACAGGTGAACCAGATAAGCGCCTGCCAGGCAACCGATCCCGGAAGCGATAAATACCGCTATCGTTTTGTAATAGGTAACGCTTATTCCCGACGCCCTGACCGATTGATCATTGTCTTTAACTGCTCTGAAAACCAAACCAATATCCTGGTTGACCAGTCGGCGGGTTCCAAAAAGAAGAAACAGGACCATCAAAATAATGAAATATTGCTCCATCCAACGATTGGCAAAACTTTCGATGCCCAAAATCCCATCTGTTCCGCCGAGGATATCGAGCGCTTCGATGACACGCGCTAAAAGCAGCGGATACATCAGGGTTACAATCGCAAAATAGACGCCCCGCAGCGGGAGACAGGGAAGCAAAAGCACGGTACATATAACGGCGCCCAGCAAGGTGGCAATCGGAATGGTTAAAATGGGTGGTAATCCAAACGAAGTGTTGAGAATGGCAGCAATATAGCTGCCCGTTCCAATAAAAAATGCGCCGCCCAGTGACACCAATCCCACGTAATGCGCCAGAAAATCGAAACTCAACGCCAGCAGGGCATAAATGCAGACAATGGATATCACCCGTTGCCAGTACATGGAGGGCATCGCCAGCGGCAAAATCAACAGACCGCCGATCAGCACGACTCTGGGTAAAAACAAGTACGACAGCTCGCGCCAGGACATCAAGGCATAGATTCCTTCAGAACGAACCTTGATACCCCGGTCCAACCTTTCCTTGCGGCGTTGATCGCTTGATTCTTTCATACGCGTTCTTCTAGTTCTTTCTGGCGTCCAAACAGCCCGGACGGTCTTAAAATCAGCGTTATGATGATAGCCAGCAGCGCTACCACCATCTGGTAATGGGCTCCCAGGTAAACCACCGTTAGAATTTGCGCGAAACCGATGATGAAAGCGGCCAGCACAGCACCCATCCAGCTTCCTAAACCGCCGACAATGCATACCGCAATCGCTAAAATGAGAACGTTATAGCCCGCTTCAACGACGATGTTACCCAGGGGAAGCAACAAGACGGCGGCCAGGGCGGCCAGCATGGAGCCAAACCCCATGGCTGCCAGCGCCATCAGATCCGAATCGATACCCAGCATCATGGCGGCGCGCTCGTCCTGGGCCATTCCGCGCAGGGCCAAACCGACACTTGTATAGTGGGTAAACAACCATAGCACCGCAACCACCGCCGCGCCGATGCCGACGACCAACAAACGCTGATAATCCACCGAAACGCCTGCAATCTCCGTGCTGCCTTCGATAAAAGCCGGCAGGGTATAAGTCATGCCCCTGAACCCGCCCCAGCGGAGTCCCTCCAAAATGGCCAGTCCGATGGCATAAGTCGCCATAATTTCCGAAATTTCCATACCCCGGATACGAATCAGCACGAACTGGTAAATCAAGGCACCGATAATTCCGGTGACCAGCATCGCCAGAAGGATGCTGATAAAATAATTCAACCCCAGCGAGTTGACAAAAGTCCAGGTAATAAAACCGCTGAGAACATACAGGGCGCCATGGGCGAAATTTGGCAAACGACTGACGCCGTACACCATCGCAAAACCCAGGGCAAATAGCGCCAGGGCGACACTGTTTATGGTTCCGTAAATCAAAATTTGCATGTTACTAACAGGCAAAAACAGGCGTGAATCGGGTTGAAGGCGCAGCGCAGACAGCGCCTTCAACCCGCATATCGGTCTAAGTTATTCGCTGGATTTTACACGAGTTGGAGACTTTCATATGCAAGGCAGTTCAGGGCGAAGCTATAGTGAACTATGCTTCGCCCTTAATAACGCAGCAGATGGAAGCCTACGGCTCGCCCAGAGGGTGAAAATTAATGCGATAAAATGATTATTGTCCTTTATACCTAACAGGTATTTTATTGTATTTCTATAATTTGCGTAACTTGCTATATTTAAATTTAATCTCAAATTCGCATTAATTTTCATGCAAGATTCAGATATTATTTTTTCATCCAGGGCGGCAACTGAATACTGCCCTTGGCGATGCTTTTGGGATAGACCACGACCCGCTTGCCGTCCTGCCACTGCAGGATGCTGCCCACCGCTCCTTCTTCAGGCGTTTTGGCGGGAATGACCTGGTGGCTTTTGGGATCAAATTTCAAGCGCCCGTAAACGCCCATAACATCGGTTTTTTCCAGCTCAACCACGACCTTATCCGATTCAAGGCTGCCGGCACGTTCGATGGCATCCCGCAAAACATAGATGGCCATATAACTGCTGGAGCACCCTAAGCCCTCGGGCGCAACGTCCCACCGTTTTTCGTAAGCGTTGTAAAATTTCATGGTCCAGGGCGTCGCATCGGAAGGTGCATTGCCGGCGTTGACCACATTGCAAAGGGTATATTCACCTTTGCCGTCGGTGGCCTTCCAGAAACCGGGCTGCTCGGCGGCCGCCAGGGTGGAACCGAACGGTAAAGCCGGAATTTTCATTTCATACCATTGTTTCAGCAAAATTGCGCTTTCCGGCATATCCATCCAGATATTGATAATTTCGGTTTTGCTGTTTTTAGCTTTGAGCAATCCCATTGAAAAGTCGGTCGCGCCGGTGGGATAAATCTCCACTCCGGTAACATTCCACCCCTTTTTAGTGGCAACTGCGTTCATGACTTTGGCCGCACCGCGTGCATGGGAGACATCCTGGGCAATGATAAAAAGGTTATTGAAACCGTACTTTTCCCTCAGCTCGGTAAAGTTGGCAAACATCTCGCCCACAAGATTCTTGGCCTCGCCATGGATCCGGAAACAATACTTGTATTTGTCATATTCCTTGGCCACCAGCGCATGATATTTGGGCGTTAATACGCCGGTCGTCAGGATCGACACTTTTTTATATTTGCTTAATAGCGGCATAGCGGCCAGGGCAGCCTCGGAACGAACCGGTCCGCCCACGATAAAATCGGCTTTTATATCCAGAATCAGCTTTTCGACCGCCAAGAGAGCCTCGCTCACTGGAACGCCCGGCTCCAGATCCCGCGTATCGATGACCTCCAACTTGAGTGGACGTTTTTTGCCGCCCACGTTAACGCCGCCGGCGGCATTGATTTCCTCAACCGCCAGGATTAGAGCTCTTTCAGCACCCCAGCCATAAAGAAAGGCAGTTGAAAGCGGTGCACCAATGACGATGGGCTTTTCCTCCGCCAGGGCCGTGTTTGCCGGCAGGATTAGAAAAATGGCAAGTAAGAAGATGATGAGCATTTTCATATTCTTTGCAGTCATGGTTAAACCCTCCTTTTTCTCGCTGAAAATGGGTTATGGGTTAGAAGATCACAGCATAATCGGTCATGTCAAACCGCGATCCTTAAGTACACAGAATGTTCAACGCTAAAGATAGCAAAGGATTGATTTTACTGCCGTCATCAAGCCAAGCATGACTTGATTCCGGTCGACGCCTTGCCGACGCGAATATATCGATTGGGTTTTCGAATGTCAACCCATTAATTTAATGAATGAAATTCATTAAATCGCTGAATTTTTCTCCCTGGATGAATAGATTGGATGGTTTTTTTCAGCGACAAACGCGACTAAAGGTCGTCTTAGAAGTAAATTAAACTGGACTCATATCTTCAAGTGCCTTATATTGCGATATTTTAAAGTGAAAATTAGTTGAGTTGGATATTGAACGAAATGACATAGGTCAAATCTTGAAAATGCGCCTGGCCTCAAGTGGTTTCGGTAGCGCAGGTGCTGATAAACCTTCTAAAGGAAGATTATTTAAATTGGGCGATCTGAGCGAGTTTCCGATTAAATATCGGTTGTTTCTAAAAACCTACCCCTGGCGGCGCATCGACCCGGTTCCATGGGTACCGCTGCAAAAGCCGTTAAAGGATTGTCGGCTCACCCTGATTTCGAGCTCGGGTTTCATCACAGCCGATCAAGCGCCGTTTGATAAATCGATTCGGGGTGGTGATTACAGTTTTCGTGAAATTCCATCGGATATTGATGTCGCCGGTTTGATCGACACGCATCGCAGTGATATTTTCGACCATTCCGGAATCCGTAAAGATCCCAATCTGGCTTTTCCCATCAGCCGCATGCGGGAATTAAAAAAAAAGGGGCGTATCGGCTCGCTGAACCACCGGCACCTGTCGTTTATGGGATCGATTACCGCGCCCGGGCGCCTTATTAAAAAAACCGTTCCCGCGGTGCTGAAGCTGCTGAAAGACGACGGAGTCGATGTGGCAATGTTAATTCCGGTCTGACCGGTTTGCAACCAGACCGTGGGTCTGGTGGCTGCGGAACTGGAGCGTCAGGGTATCTCTACGGTGGCGATTCAATTGTTGCGCAAAGTGGCCGAAAAAGTACGCCCGCCGCGCGCGCTGGTCGTCCCTTTCCGTCACGGGTATCCACTGGATGCGCCCGAAGACCCCGCAAGGCAGCACGCGGTTATCGAAGCCGCCTTTAAAATGCTCGAAGATCATCGCCTGCAGCCGCCGGCCATTGTCGACTATGAGCCAAATGAAGAAAAATGAATTAGCCACGGACCCGCACAGACGCACACAAACAATTTGGGAAAGCGACATCTTCGATCCAAAAAATCGTCTGTGGATGTCCGTGGGCGTCTGTGGCTAAGCTAAAAAAAGGAACGCTTATGCAATTTAAAAAACTCGAGTTCGAAAACAGCGACGGTCAGGTGCTTTCGGCCAGGCTCGATTTGCCCGTCGCCGGCAAACCGGCGGCTTACGCCCTGTTTGCGCATTGCTTTACCTGCTCCAAAAACATCAAGGCCATTGCCCACATCAGTCGGGCACTCAACCGCGCAGGCATCGCAGTGCTGCGCTTTGATTTTACGGGACTGGGGGAAAGTGAAGGGGACTTTGCCGATACCAATTTTTCCTCAAACGTTGATGATCTGATTGGTGCCGCCGATTTCTTAAAATCCAACTATGAAGCGCCTAAAATATTAATCGGCCATTCATTCGGAGGCGCGGCTGTGCTGCAGGCTGCTGCTCGCATTTCCTCTTCAACGGCAGTGGTTACCATTGCCGCTCCGGCCGACCCCCGGCATGTGACCCAGACCCTTGGCAGCGCAGCCCCGATCATTCAAAGCCGCGGCGAGGCCGAGGTCAACCTGGCCGGTAGAACCTTTAAGCTTAAAAAACAGTTTTTAGACGATTTGCAGTTTGTCAATATGAAAGCAGCACTAAAAGAGCTAAACAAAGCGCTGCTGGTTTTACATTCACCGATTGATGAAACCGTTGGGATTGAAAATGCCGCCAAGATTTTTCAGGCTGCCCGGCATCCCAAAAGCTTTATTTCCCTTGATAAGGCCGACCACCTGCTTTCCAATCAAGCGGATTCGCTGTATGCCGGCGCAGTAATCGCGGCCTGGGCCGGTAAGTATGTCAATGGTTCTCACAAAGACCAATCAACTAGTGATGATGGCCAAAACCAGGTGACCACTCGAATTGGGAAGTCCGGATATGTTACAGATATTATGGCAGCAGGTCACAGTCTGGTCGCCGATGAGCCTCAGTCAATGGGCGGAACCGATTTGGGCCCGGCTCCTTATGATCTTTTGATGGCTGCCCTGGGAACCTGCAAAGCCATGACCCTGCGCATGTATTCAGATCGCAAGCAATGGCCGCTGGATGCCGTCACCGTTCAATTAAACCATAAAAAAATTGATGCCGCCGATTGTGATACCTGCCAAACAAAAGAAGGCCAGCTGGACCAATTTGACTGTGAAATTGATTTAGCCGGTGTACTTGATGATCAGCAAAAGAAGCGACTGTTGCAAATTGCCGACCGCTGCCCGGTTCACCGCACATTGCACTCGGAGATTGTCGTCAGGTCGAAGTTGAAAATAAAATAGATAAAGGATCTCAGCTATGAGCAAACGCGCCCTTCCCGTCATTCCGGCAAATCGAGCTGATGATCTTCATCACCTGGATATTGCCGCAGAGGCCGACCTGGTTCTTTTCATGGCGGGCAATCAATTCATGGCCATGCCCGATATCATCTCGGCTTTTAAGGCCCGATATCCGGAAATAAAAAAAATATTCTATGAAACGCTTCCGCCGGGTCTGGAACTCAAGCAAATACTGGCTAAGGATGCCCTGTGGCGAAACAAGCCCTTTAACGTCTATCCGGACGTTTACAGCTCTGTTAATCAGAAGGCCATGCAAATTCTGACAGAGTACGGGCATATCCGGCCAAAAGACGAAAAACCATATTTGCACAACCGCTTGACGCTAATGGTCCCCCGAGGCAATCCAGCAAACATTATAACGGTGCGTGACCTGTCAGGAGATGATGTCCGCATCTCACAGCCGGACCCTGAAAACGAAGATATTGCCTATCACATCATCGACATGTACCGCCGGGCGGGCGGAAATGAACTTGTCAAACGCATTATGGATGAAAAACGGGCTGAAGGTACAACGATTCTTACCCTTGTCCATCATCGGGAAACACCGTTGCGCATTGAAAAAAGGACGGTGGACGTCGGCCCGGTCTGGGTGACGGAAGCCGTGCAGGCCCAAACAAACCGACTGGCATTCGATGTGATCGAACCCGGCGCCGAGCTAGATCAGAGAGATGAAATCAATTATTATATTTGCGGCTTAAAAAATTCTTCGCACCCGCAAAACGCCCAAAAATTTATCGATTTTATTCTTTCACCCGTTGGACAGGATATTTATAAAAAATTCGGATTCCTGCCCCATCGGCCCTGAAGCGGTCGCCGGTTTCAACCCACGAACGCTTCTGAGAAAAATTGATGTCGAGATCGCCGATTACTATAATTTTGCTCAAGTCGGAGGCTGCCATCTACTGCGGGTTGACACGCACAGCGT
>Ga0265306_10000020_pt1 | contig 54816 bp, 50 predicted proteins | sample Helome_3_FD_192493 | JGI IMG/M metagenome (GOLD analysis project Ga0265306, IMG submission 192493) | Marine sediment microbial communities from subtidal zone of North Sea - Hel_20160420 (Illumina Assembly) | ecosystem: Environmental > Aquatic > Marine > Subtidal zone > Sediment ... | reverse complement strand
CATCGCGTCCTTCCCTGGCGATTCGTTCCAGCGTATTGGCGAGGTTTGGATTCCGCCAGAGCTCACCGGCTTGCGGCGCCTGGCCGCTGATCGTCATCTGCTGCAGAAAACCGGCATAGGGTGCTCTATTCTCAATCGACAGATCCCAATAATATGCAATGGTTTCGTGAACCGGGTGACCCTTTCTGGCGTAGTCGATGGTCGGTTGGAGAATCCGGGTCATCGGCAGTTTTCCAAACCGTTCATGCAGTTTGAACCAGCCGTCCACGGCGCCTGGAACGGACACTGGCAGGGGTCCGTACGGAGGGATTTTATCGATGCCGTTTTGTTCAAACCACTGGCGTGTAAGTGAGCGCGGTGAGCGGCCAGAAGCATTCAATCCATACAATGATTCGGTGCTGGCGTCCCAGACCATGGCGAACAGGTCACCGCCAATTCCATTGGAGGTCGGTTCCATTAACCCCAGGGCGGCATTGGCCGCAATCGCTGCATCGATCGCATTACCGCCATTGCGCATGATGTCCAGGGCGGTCTGGGTGGCCAGCGGGTGGCTGGTAGCGGCCATCGCTTTGGGCGCCATTACCTCAGAGCGAGTGGCAAATGCCTTACCGGTTACGCGATCAGCAGCCATTGTCGAAGGTATTGCTCCCTATTATTACTACCTGATAAGTAGATTATTAACGATTGAAACAGGTGATTAGTACTCATTATCGGCTAGAATAATACAGATTTGATTAATCCGAAGGAGTAATACATGAAACGTCCCGTTCGAGTCGCCATTACCGGCGCTGCTGGTCAGATAGGCTATCAACTTTGCTTCAGAATTGCAGCCGGCGATATGCTGGGTCCGGACCAGCCGGTCGTGTTGCAGTTATTGGAAATCACGCCAGCGCTGGGCGCACTCGAGGGCGTTGTAATGGAACTGCGTGACGCTGCGTTTCCTTTACTGATGGATATTGTTGCGACTGATGATGCTGAGGTAGCCTTTCAGGATACAGACTTTGCATTGCTGGTTGGCGCACGGCCCCGTGGCCCAGGCATGGAACGCGCCGATCTCTTGTCAGCCAATGGACAGATCTTTGGTCCGCAAGGCGCGGCAATGAACAAGGTTGCCAGTCGTGATATCAAGGTGCTGGTGGTGGGTAATCCGGCCAATACAAATTCCCTGATCGCCCAGGCCGCAGCCCCCGATCTGAATCCGCGCAATTTTACTGCGATGACCCGACTGGACCACAACCGGGCGCTGGCGCAACTGGCTGGCAAGTTGGATACCCACCACTCGGATATCTCCAGAATGCTGATTTGGGGCAATCACTCGTCCACGCAGTATCCTGATATTCGTTTTGCCGAAGTTGACGGTCAGGTTGTTGCTGGTGACGTCGATGAGGGCTGGTACCGCGAAACGTTCATTCCCGATGTGCAACAGCGCGGCGCAGCCATTATCAAGGCGCGTGGCGCTTCAAGTGCCGCTTCTGCGGCCTCGGCGGCGATCGACCACATCAGGAATTGGGCACTGGGTACACCTGAAGGTGACTGGGTTTCCATGGCCGTGCCGGCGGATGGCAGCTACGGTATCGAGGCAGGGATCATCTACTCCTTCCCTTGTGTTTGTGAAAACGGCGACTATCGGATTGTTCAGGGGCTGGACATCGATGAATTCAGCCGCGACCGCATGAATGCCACAGAAGCCGAATTGAGAGAAGAAAGGGCTGCGGTAAGCGACCTGCTTTAGTGCGGCCGGACTCAGCCGATAGGAGAGCCCGGAGTTACGGGCTCTGGCACTGAATTCTCAGCGCCGGGCTGAGAAAATCACCGTTTCATGAAATTGAAGAATTCTGCATTGGTCTTGGTGGCCTTCAACTTGTCCAGCATGAATTCAATGGCCTGTGCTTCGTCCATCGGATGCAGCAGCTTGCGCAAGATCCATACCCGTTGCAGTTGGTCCTGACCGATCATCAGTTCTTCACGGCGGGTGCCGGAACGGTTGATGTCGATAGCGGGATAAGTCCTGCGTTCCGCAATGCGCCGGTTCAGATGGATTTCCATGTTGCCGGTGCCTTTGAACTCCTCGTAGATGACTTCGTCCATTTTCGAGCCGGTTTCAACCAGGGCGGTGGCGATGATAGTCAGGGAGCCACCTTCCGATACATTACGGGCCGCGCCGAAAAACCGTTTTGGCCGTTGCAGGGCATTGGCGTCCACACCACCCGTCAACACTTTGCCGGATGATGGCGCTACTGTGTTGTAGGCGCGCGCCAGCCGGGTGATGGAATCAAGCAAAATGACAACGTCAATTTTGTGTTCCACCAGGCGCTTGGCGCGTTCGATGACCATTTCAGCAACCTGTACGTGGCGCGAAGCGGGTTCATCGAAAGTGCTCGAGATCACTTCGGCATCCACCGAGCGTTTCATCTCCGTCACTTCTTCGGGGCGCTCATCAATCAGCAGGATAATCATCTTGCAGTCTTCATGATTGGCCCGGATGCTGGTTGCGATGTTCTGCAACATGATGGTTTTACCTGCCTTGGGCGGAGAAACCACCAGGCCGCGTTGTCCCCGGCCTATGGGGGAAACCAGGTCAATGATGCGTGCCGTAATGTCTTCGGTGCTGCCACTGCCGCGTTCCAGTGGTAACTGCTGGGTTGGAAATTCCGGGGTCAGGTTCTCAAACAGGATCTTGCGCTTTGCAGCCTCCGGAGACTCATAGTTGATTTCTTCAACCTTGAGCAGTGCAAAATAGCGCTCACTGTCTTTGGGGGGCCTGATTTTGCCGGCCAGCGTATCCCCGGTGCGCAATGCAAACCGGCGGATCTGGCTCGGCGACACGTAGATGTCATCCGGACCTGCCAGGTAAGAGCTGTCCTCGGAGCGCAGGAAACCGAAGCCATCCTGCAGAATTTCGAGTACGCCATTCCCGAAAATACTCTCTCCACCCTTGGCGTGTGCCTTGAGAATGGAAAAAATCATGTCCTGTTTCCTGGAGCGCGCAACGCCCTCCAGGCCCATTTCGTCGGCGATTTCCTGTAGCTTGGAAATCGGTTTTTGTTTGAGGTCTGTTAGATTCATAAAGGGTTTTTGGTTTTTAGGGCAGTATGCCGGTTAAGTGATAAAGGATCGCTGTCGATTGATCGATATGAAGTTCTTTCCGGCAACATGCCGGTAGTCAAAAAGGGAAGCGTACGAACCGGACGGGGAGGCCCGGCTACAGATTGGGTAAAATTACCACGATTGAGGGGTAGCGTCCAGTCATTCGCGCCGATTTCGAACGATGGAGACCCGCCCTTTGGGGGCAGGTCTCCGCTAACACTTAAACGACTTCGTCAACAAAGGCCTTTAATTGCCCCTTGGTCATGGCACCGACCTTGGTAGCCTGTACTTTTCCATCACGGAAAATCATCAGCGTTGGGATTCCCCTGATACTGTATTGCTGAGGGGTCATCATGTTGCTGTCGATATCCATCTTGGCCACGGTGAGACGATCACCATATTCTGCGGCCAGTTCTTCAATAATAGGGGCGATCATTTTGCAGGGGCCACACCACTCCGCCCAATAATCGACCAGTACAGGGCCATCGGCACTCAGGACATCCTGGTCAAAACTGCCGTCGGTCACGTGTTTAATATTGTCACTCACTCTACTTCTCCAGAAATCTCGCAGCCTTGTTACTGGAACATGCTACGATGGGCGGTTAATATGGTTAATCAAAGGCCCCGAAGATTCCATTATCGGGACCATCATTTCAACTGAACTGTTCAACGATTTCAAGGCGCCTGCAGCAATTTTCAAGCCCCCGGTTACCAGAAGAACAAAATAATTGATCCATGCCCGGTGAAACTATCACCATTGCAAAGTGAACACCATGATGCCCGACAATATTTCAAACAACGCCCTATCTGATACTGAGTTCTCTTCCTTTGACCTGTTTCCTGCGGTCAGGAACGGCTTGATCAGCGCCGGCTTTACTCATTGCACGCCGATCCAGGCGCTCACCCTTCCTGTAGCGCTCATGGGCAAGGACGTCGCTGGACAGGCGCAGACCGGTACCGGGAAAACAGCCGCTTTCCTGCTGGTGATCTTTCAGCGGCTGCTGCAAAACACAACGGAACAGGACGGACGCCATCCGCGCGCGCTGGTGCTGGCGCCGACCCGTGAACTTGCGCTGCAAATCCACAAGGATGCAGTGCTGCTGGGCAGTGATACCGGGCTAAAGATGGGCCTGGCATACGGCGGGGTGGACTATGAGAAGCAACGCAAAACGCTGGAAGATGGCGTTGACATCCTGATTGGTACACCGGGCAGGCTGATCGACTATTTCAAACAGCATGTCTTCAATCTGAAACAGATTGATGTGATGGTGCTGGATGAGGCAGACCGCATGTTCGATCTTGGATTCATCGCAGACATCCGTTACGTACTGAGACGACTGCCGCCGCGTGAACAAAGGCAATGCCTGATGTTCTCGGCGACCCTGTCGCAGCGTGTACTGGAACTCGCCTATGAACACATGAATGAACCTGAACTGCTTAAAGTGGAAGCCGACCAGATAACTGCTGATAACGTGAAGCAGTCTGTGTATTATCCGGCAAATGAAGAGAAGCTGCCGCTGTTGACAGGCTTGCTGCGCGGCATTGAAGACGGCCGGGTCCTGGTGTTCGCCAATACACGCGCCGCCACCGATCGGGTTGAGCGGACACTCAATGCCAACGATATTCACGCTGCCGCGATGTCCGGCCAGGTGCCACAGAGAAAGCGTCAGACCCTGCTGAAAAAATTCCACGACGGCGAACTTCCGGTGCTGGTAGCCACGGATGTAGCGGCGCGTGGTTTGCACATTCCGGATGTTACTCATGTCATTAATTTCGACTTGCCGCAGGACGCCGAAGACTATGTACACCGGATTGGCCGCACGGCCAGGCTTGGCGCCAAGGGTGAGGCCATCAGTTTTGCCTGTGAAAATTACGCCTTTCATCTGCCGGAAATCGAAGACTTCATCGGTTACCCGATTGACGTGCAGCAGGCCGAACCGGAGCAGATGCCGGAAATCAAGCGGGCGGCGCCCAAACCAAGACGGCATGATAACCGGCATGGCGGAAGAAACAGCTCGAACAGCAGGCACGGTAGGGGCGGCGGACAGGGGCGCCGGCGCCGGTAGCCTGTTTATGTTTCGAAATGATCACTTTTGAACGCGTAACCAGGCAATACCAGGGCGGGGCCGTTGCGCTTCGCGATGTCAGTTTCCACCTTGATCCGGGTGAAATGGTCTTCCTGACCGGCCATTCCGGCGCCGGCAAGAGTACCTTGTTGCGGCTGGTCCTGATGCTGGAGAAAGCCACCCGCGGCCAGGTTATCGTGGATGGCAGAAACCTGTCCCGGACATCCATGCGGACGGCACCGCAGGTACGCCGCAACGTGGGCATGATTTTTCAGGATCACAAGCTTCTCAAAGATAAGACAGTATTCGATAACGTATCTCTGCCATTGATAATTGCGGGTTTGCGTTACCAGGACATTCGCAAGCGGGTTCGTGCCGCGCTGGACAAAGTCGGCTTGCTGAGCAAGGAAAAGGCATGGCCATTGACCCTGTCGGGCGGAGAGCAGCAGCGCGTTGGAATTGCCCGCGCCATCGTCGGAATGCCACCGGTTTTGCTGGCAGATGAACCAACCGGCAACCTCGACCCGGAACTTTCGAGGGAGTTGTTTGGGCTTTTCCGGCAGTTGAACGACCAGGGTGTCACCGTGCTGATTGCCAGTCACGACCTGGCGCTGATTCGATCCATGGGCCGCAGAGTGCTGGTTTTGTCGCAGGGTTCCCTGGTCGATGATATCCCCGGCGCCGACATTGCAGGAACGAGGGCATGAGCATCGCGGGTTTTCGCAGACAAGCCCGTGCATGGGGCAGGCGCCAGCTGTTCAGCCTGTTCTCCAGCCTCGGAACACTGATGAGCCACCGTGTGGGCACATTGATGACCATCCTGGTGCTGGGTATCGCCATGGCCTTGCCGGTTGGGCTTTACATTACCGTGAAAAATCTGCGGGCCCTGGATTTTCAGCAGGAACAGTGGGGCACCATAACGGTTTTCCTCAAAGCGGACATCGGGGAGGAACAGGCCCTGGCACTGCAGGGGCTGATCGACCAGCAGTCCGGCGCAAGGACCGAGGTTATTTCACCAGCGATCGGGATGGAGCAGTTTCGGGAAGCATCCGGATTTGGTCAGGCGCTGGATATGTTCGAGGAAAATCCTTTGCCCTGGGTGCTGCTCATTACGCCGGAGCCGGCCGAAGACGAGGCCCTGGAAGCAGTAGTCGTTCGCATCGGGGACTGGCTGCAACAGCGGGTGGAAGTAGACCTGGTGCAGGCCGATTACAAATGGTTGCAACGCCTTGCAGGGCTGCTTGAATTGGGCGATGCGCTGATTTCGCTGCTGACCGTTCTGTTTTCGCTGGCAGTCGTCGTAGTCGTTTCAAATACCATCCGGATGGATGTTGCCAATCGCGCCGAGGAAATCCAGGTGTTGAGCCTGGTTGGTGCAGGGAATGGCTTTATCCGCCAGCCGTTTCTGTATTCGGGGTTCTGGTATGGCTTGCTGGGCGCGCTGCTGGCGCTGTTACTTTTTAACTTGTGCCTGTATTACCTCAGTCAGCCGCTGGAGCGCTTGCTCGACGCTTATGGAAACAGCTTCACGGTGCATAACCTGGGGGCAGGTGGACTTCTGCTGGTATTGCTGGCTGGTGGCTTACTTGGGTTCTTTGGCGCCTGGGTTTCGGTTCAGCGCTATCTCAATAAGATCAGAGCGGATGGCATGCTGGGGCGGGTCTGAAATTCGAGGGAAAACACGGGAACATATCGGCAGATATCCTGTCAGAGTCTGCAGTAGGTAAAAATTGGATTGGCAGCATGGTTCACGGTGCTTTCGACGGTCCCGGATAGGGGTCGTTATGGTTTTAATCATGTAAAAATGTGCTAAACTGGTCAGCTGCCCAGGAGGATTAATGAGTAAACATCTCGTACCAAGTCATCTTTTGGTTCCCGCGGGGACCGGTAGCCTGGATGCATACATCCAGGAGGTCAACAAGATACCCGTGCTCACGTTTGAAGAAGAGCAGGATTATGCACGCCGTTATCGTGATAATGACGAAATCGAGGCTGCGCGCAGAATGGTTTTGGCGCACCTGAGATTCGTGGTTCACGTAGCCAAGGGTTATACGGGTTACGGGCTGGCACTGGGTGACCTCATCCAGGAAGGCAATATCGGCTTGATGAAAGCGGTCAAGCGGTTTGACCCGGACCACGGAGTCCGCCTTGTTTCCTTCGCGGTTCACTGGATTCGTGCGGAAATGCACGAGTTTATTCTGCGCAACTGGCGGATCGTCAAAGTGGCCACGACCAAGGCTCAGCGGAAGTTGTTCTTCAACCTGCGCAAATCAAAGAAGCGGCTGGGCTGGCTGAATTATGCAGAGGTGCACGCAGTTGCCAAAGATCTCGGGGTGAAACCCGAAGTGGTTCTTGAAATGGAATCGCGGTTGTCCGGCCAGGACGTCGGTTTCGATCTTCCGCCCAACGCGGATGATGAAATACCTTACGTGGCGCCGGTGGCCTACCTGGAGAGCAAGTCGCGGGATCCAGAAATGGAAGCGGAGTCATCCGACTGGACGAAACACCACAACACCTTGTTGTATGCTGGTCTCGATCTGCTGGATGAGCGCAGCCAGGACATCATCCGCAGCCGTTGGTTGCAGGACGACAAAATGACCTTGCAGCAACTGGGAGACCGCTACGGTGTATCCGCAGAACGTATTCGTCAGCTCGAAGCTAATGGATTGCGAAAGATGAGGGCATCAATTACCGCCTGATTCCGCAGCGTGCCAAAGAAATATTAACGGCCTCCCTCGCGGAGGCCGTTTTCATTTGGAGGGAGAGAAATGCAGCAGGAAATGGCCCGGGAATGGGTCGTCATGAAGTTCGGAGGCACCAGCGTCAACTCAGCTGACTGCTGGAACACCATATGCAGCCAGGTCAACCGCAACGTGGAGGATGGCAAGCGGGTGCTGGTCGTGGTTTCTGCGCTGTCGGGTGTTACCAACCTGTTGACCCGGCTGGTCGCTGATACAGTTCCGGAAGATATGGACTGCCTGCTGTCTGACCTCAAGAGCCGGCACCTTTCGTTGCTCAGTGAACTGGGACTGGAAGTTTCCGGGGAGTTCGAGGCCCGCTGGGACGACCTGGCCGGTTTGCTCAATGGCCGAAGTCCCGGCCTGTCACCTGAATCAAAAGCCCTGGTCATGGCTCACGGCGAATTGCTGGCGAGCACGATCGGGCAACAGGCGCTGCTTGCCGCCGGGCTGGAATCGAACTGGCAGGATGCCCGCAACCTGTTGCGTGCTTCCCCCGATTCAGCGACAGAGGTACTTGCCGCGCGCTGTGATGATCACGTCGATCCCGCGCTCGAGCAGCTTTTGTCCGGGATGGGCAGTGTTCACATCACCCAGGGATTCATTGCTTCGGGCCCCGAAGGTACGACCTGTCTGCTCGGCAGGGGGGGTTCCGATAGCTCGGCTGCTTATCTCGCGGCCCGGCTGCTGGCGGCCCGGCTGGAAATCTGGACTGACGTGCCAGGGATTTTCAGCGCAGATCCTAGAATGGTTCCCGAGGCCAGGTTGTTGCGCCGGTTGAGCTACAGCGAGGCGCAGGAACTGGCTTCAATGGGTGCCAGAGTGTTGCATCCACCGAGCATTCAGCCGGCACAACGCCATGATATACCCGTCTATATCAGGGACACGAACCGGCCGGACGAGGCAGGTACTTGCATCGGAAACCGGTCAGCCAGCGAAGAAGCCCAGGTCAAAGGGATTGTCAGCAGGGAGAATATCACCCTGATTAGCATGGAAAATCCATCCATGTGGCGCCAGGCAGGCTTCCTGGCGGATGCCTTTGCCGTTTTCAAGCGTCACGGTTATTCCGTCGACCTGATTTCCACCTCCGAGTCAACGGTTACGGTCAGCCTGGACCCGCAGTTTCCTGCACATTTCGATGCGGCCGGTATGTCTGCGTTGCTGGAAGACCTCAGGCAACTCTGCAAAGTCAGGGTGCAGAACGGCTGCATCTCGATCAGCCTGGTTGGTAACTCGATTCGCACGATTCTCGGGCGGCTTTCGGCTGCCCTCGATGTATTCCAGGACCGGCATGTCCACATGGTGACCCAGTCTGCCAACGACCTGAACCTGACCCTGGTCGTGGATCCCGAGCATGCATTGAGCCTGGTGCGGAAGCTTCACCAGCTCCTGATTGCTTCAGCCGCCGATAACCGCCCCGAGTTCGGACCGAGCTGGCGGGAGCTTACCCGTTTGCAACTGCCCCCCGACAGGGTTGACCCGTGGTGGGTTGCAAAAGCAGAGCGACTCCAGACGTTGATGGCCGACCGCGATGCCGCCTATGTCTATGATCTCGAAACAGCCCGCGCGGCCGCCCGCCGTTTGTCCGGCCTGGGTTCCGTTGGCCGCGTGTTCTACGCGGTGAAGGCGAATGATCATCCGGAATTGCTGTGCGCCCTTTCCGGGGAAGGGATGGGGTTTGAGTGCGTCTCGATGGAAGAAGTGGGACACGTCAGGTCGACGGTGCCCGGGATTGGCAGGAAAGACATCCTGTTCACGCCGAATTTTGCGCCGCGGCAGGAGTATGAAGCCGCCTTGCAACAGGGGATCCGCCTGACAGTGGACAATTCCTGGGCCATACATCAGTGGCCCGGGGTTTTTGCAGACCAGGAAATCTTCCTGCGGCTGGATCTGGACACCGGCTACGGTCATCACAAGAAAGTCATCACGTCCGGCCCGGACTCGAAGTTTGGAGTTTCGCTGGATCACATCGAAGACTGTTTGCAGGTCCTCGATGCGCATGGCGCAAAAGTCATCGGTTTGCACGCACACACCGGCAGCGGCGTTCACAACGCGGAAGTCTGGCGCGAACAACTGCAGCGATTCCTGGAAGTTCTGCCGATGTTTCCGGATGCGCGGATTCTCGATCTCGGTGGGGGGCTGGGTGTCCCCGACCGGCGCGGGCAGCCGGGTTTCGACCTGGAACGAATGAACAAATTGCTGGCTGAAACGATCGGCGACCTGGACATTGAGATCTGGCTGGAACCCGGCCGTTACCTGGCGGCCGAATGCGGTGTCCTGTTGTCACGCGTCACCCAGCTAAAAACCAAGGGACAGTATCATTACCTGGGTATCAACGTGGGTATGAATGCGCTGATCCGTCCGGCCCTGTACGGCGCCTATCATGACATCGTGAATCTTTCCCGGCTGCACGATCCAGCTGAAAGGGTCTACCGGGTGGTGGGGCCTATCTGCGAATCAGGCGACGTGATCGGAGAAAGCCGTATGTTGCCGGTCAGTGAAGAAGGCGACATTATAGTGGTCGCCAATGCGGGTGCCTACGGCAGGGTAATGTCATCCCGCTACAACCGGCGCTATCCTCCCGAAGAACTGACCATTGACGACTGAGGCGCAACGCTGCGAACGGCAAAGAACACTTAGACAGTCGTGGCCGTTTCTTGCATGATTGGTGCCTGTATGGCAGGCGGGAGGGCCGGGTGTTTCAAAAACGATGGCAATGTGGGCTGGCGGGCCGTGTAATTCTGAGCGCCGTATTGACGTGCTGCCCCGCCAGCGGTCTGTTTGCTGGTGGGGGCCTGGTGCTGGAAGGCGATACCTGCATCATCTGGATAGATTTTTACTCGGCGCACTTCACGGCCTACCAACCTGAAAGCAGCGGTAACGAACAGTTCTGCCAGGACCTGCCGGATGTCGGTGATACCATTTTTGTTATGGACTATCTGCATCAGAGCCTGAAGGAGGTTCCCGTTGGAATGCGGATCATTCGGGACGTTACGGGACAGGGGGGGTACGTCAAGTTGAAGCATGTTGAAGCGCTGGATGACCTGGAAAAACATACGGTTTTCTTCGAGCCGCCGAAAGTCTATCCCAATGCATCTTTAAAAGTAGAGTTCGACATCATGGAAAAAGGATCCTACATAGGCATCGTTTCAGCGGGGCACCCAAACACAAGTGCGGTGTACCTGGCTGTTTTCCCTTTTGAGGTCGGTGCCAGCCGAACCGGATTTTTGCTTCCCTCACTTGCAATGCTGGGTGGTCTGGCGTTGTTTTTCATCCGGCGAAAAGGCTCGAAATGATCAATCGCTGGTTGCTCGCCCTGGCGCTGCTGCTTGCCGTATTGTCATGGCCTCCACAGTGGTATCCGTTGTCCGTGAGGCTAAAGCTCACGGAAGTTTTTGGTGCTGCGGAATTTCGGCCGTTACCGGGTTCGATCACGAATCCGGACACTACAGCTGAAAAATTCTGTCCTCCAGATCCTGAAGGATGGCGGGAAAAGCAACTCATTGAAGGACTCGAAATCCGGAACTCCGCACCTTGCATTCCGGACAATCCATTTGCAGTAGCGGCTTTTGTGCGCGGCACAAACAATATTGAACAGGCGACTCTGCTTAAGAGCGGACTCACCGCTGATGCCGTTGAGAAAGGGCGTGACCTGGATGGTGACGGCGACCCCGATGAAATACACATCAGGTTGGAGGTGGCCGAACTCAATGGAGGGTCCGCATTAAGCCGGGATCCTGTGACCCGTTATTCAATCGCACCGGGCATCGAGCCTGGATTGTGGGTTTTTGCGCCGAAATTAGCAGGAATGGCTGTTGAGAATTTTGAATCTAGCCAGGCCAGGCGAGCACTGCGTTTGCCGTCCCCTGTCATCCGGGTCGAACAGGGCGATGAAATCCGGATTACGCTGGAAAACAGCCACTACATGCCGCATACCCTTCACCTTCATGGCGCGGATCACGGTTTCGTAGACCGCACGGGCGAGGGAAATGATGGCGTTCCATTTACCAGTGAAGTTCCTGTTATGCCTGGTAACGCAAGAACTTACGAGCTCCAGCCCCGGCATGCCGGAACCATGTTTTACCATTGCCACGTTCAGCCTCATGTACATGTCATGATGGGGCTGCAGGGGCTGTTTATCATTGAGCCGAACCAGCCGGATAACTGGCTGCAGACGATGAATATAGGTGCAGGACTAGTCCGCTGGCCATCGCAGTCACTGCGAGAGGAGTTCGACCACGAATATGATTTGCATTTTCTTGATCTCGACCAGCAGCTCAGTGAGCGCATCCAGCAGGAAAACGATCCCAGGCTGATCACCCGTTCCATGCACCGGGAATACGACATAACGGATTCGACTCCGGATTTTTTCACCGTCAATGGGCGCTCATTTCCCTATACCTTCCAGGAGTCGCTGGTGGTTGGGGACAGAAATGAGCGTATTCGTCTGCACGTGGTCAACGGCGGCGCGAAAGGAATCGCACTGCACACGCACGGTCACAAATTCTCCGTCACCCACCGCGATGGCGTGGTTGTTCCTGCAACGGCCGTTGCGCCACAGGATGTGGTTTGGCTGGCAACTTCCCAACGGGTGGACCTGTCGCTTGAAATGAAGAACGATGGACTGCACGCATACGGCCCGGGTATCTGGCCATATCACGACCACCAGTACAACGGCGTCACTACGGACGGAATCGGCCCGGGTGGAAATATCAGCGCAATCGTGTACGCCGAATACCTTGAAAAGTCCGGCTGGCCCCGAACGCAGGGCGTGTCCTGGAACAAATTCTTCACGGAGGCGTATTACCGCCGGGAGGTTCCCGTCTGGGAGAGTTATGCGCCCGGATTGTTTTCCGATACCGGTATCGATGGACGATTTCTGCTTCGAATCATCGGGCTGGCCCTGTCTGCAGGAATCCTGGGCGCCTTGCTCCTGCTTGTCGTTGTAAGACGGGTATCGCGCAGATGAAAGCCGGTTCGAGCCGGCGAAAGAGCTATTCCTTGCTCCGCTTGCTGGCGGTGTTGCTTGGCTTGATTTCCGTCACCGCAGTGGGGCAGCAGACCGTCGACCACACGGGCCACGAAGGCCATTCCATGGAAGTGAAGCCCGCGGGTATGGTAATGAACGAGAATCACACGGAATTGCCGCGTGACTGCGCCGGCATCAGCCGTGATTATGCGTTCACCATCCGGGCGGGGACGGAATACGCGAAGCAAATCCCGGGGACGATTTTTGGCATGAGTCAACACGAACTGCGCGTCGAACCCTGCAGCCGGATCGAAATTACGTTCAATAACGAAGACCAGGTTCGCCACCAGTGGATGGTGCACGGATTGCCAACCTATCTTTACCCGGGTGGAATGTTTCACATCGAAGTATCAGGCGGCAATTCGCAGCAAGGGACGTTCATCGTTCCCGGCGAAGACCGGACTTACCTGGTTCACTGCGACCTGGCCCAGCACATGGAAAAAGGCATGAGAGGGCAACTGGTCGTAGGGCAGGGTAGTGGTGATCTTTGGGGCGTGCCGGGAGTCAGCAACGGATTCTATCGATCCGGTTATTTGCCGGCTTACACTCGGTGGTTGATCCTGTTTGCACTCCTGCTGGCGTTCACCGGTTCACTTTTGCTGTTCAGGAACAGGTAAAAACTGCTGTCATGCCAATGGCTTGAAGCCGCAGCCTTTTAAAGACCCCGCAAATATGAGACACTCTTGAGGATCGGAGTGATAATCATTCTTGCCTGACGGTTGTAAAATCAACTGTAGTTCGAACCAGAACAATCTCCGAAAACGACAATCAGAGCAGCCTTGGAGTTAGTCATGAAATGCATGTATTATCTCGCACCCTCCCTGGTCAGTACTCGTCAGATTTCCGAAGACCTTCAAAGCGTAAATATCAATGACTGGCACGTCCATGTCGTGTCAAAAGACGAGACCGGACTGAAAAAAGACAAGATTCATTCCAGCAATTGGTTCGAGACAAAGGACCTGCTCCGGAATGGATTCATTGGGGCGAACATAGGTTTCATCGTCGGTGTCCTGGGTGCCGGTTTCCTGATGTTGTTCCAGCCTTTCGGTCCAAATTTTCCGGTGGTTGCAAATTTCTTCCTGGTTGGCGTCGCAACATTATTCGGCGCATGGGTGGGCGGATTGACCGGACTGGATTCTGAAAACCAGAAACTGAAGCGATTTCATAATGACATCGAAGCCGGAGAGTACCTGATACTGATTTACGCACGTAAAGGAGAAGGGGAAAAAATCAAACAGATGATGCGTGAACGGCATCCTGAGTCCCGCCACGTGGCCACCGACCGTCATTTCTTCAACCCATTCGCGCGGGTGGACAGACGACGCAGGAAAAATCCAGCAGGTCAGCTGAACGAAAACTGAAATCAAATAGGAAATCGGAAATGGCAGTAGCAGTAGGCATCCTCTTACTCGTCATCATCACCGTTCTGTTTCACTTTTTTAGTCCCTGGTGGTTTACGCCACTGGCCGCTGACTGGTCCAGTATAGATCTCACTGTTGATATCACTTTCTGGGTTACCGGGATTGTGTTCCTCGCTCTCAATGGTTTCCTGGTCTGGGTCATCATCCGCTTTCGTCATCGCACGGGACAAAAAGCTCACTTTGAACCCGAGAGCAAGAAGCTCGAATGGTGGCTGACCATCATCACGTCCGTCGGAGTTGTGGCCATGCTCGCACCTGGCCTGGTGGTCTGGGCCCGAATTGTCGATGTGCCCGATGACGCGGAAGTTGTGGAAGTCGTCGGGCAGCAGTGGCATTGGAGCTTCCGTTTTCCCGGCGAAGATGGCGAACTGGGGCAGGTCGAAGTCGCTCTGATGAGCGTGGACAACCCTTTTGGAATGAAGCCGGATGATCCTGCGGGACAGGACGACATTCTGGTGAGTAACCCCGAGTTGCACCTCCCGATCAACAAGTCCTACAAATTCGTCCTCCGGTCCAAGGATGTGCTGCATAATTTCACCGTCCCACAATTCCGCGTCAAGATGGACCTGGTACCCGGCATGACGCCCTACGCCTGGCTTAAGCCTACCCGGACCGGACGCTTCGACATCATGTGCGAGGAACTCTGCGGGATTGCTCATTTCGCGATGCGAGGCGCAGTCGTGGTTGAGGAACAGGCCGAATTCGATAAATGGCTGACGGATCAGCCGACTTTTTCGGAAATAGCATCCCGTCCCGCCCCAAGTATCGTTGCGGGCCAGGCCGCATACGCGGTGTGCAGCGCCTGTCATGGGGCTGCGGCCGAAGGAAACAAGTTGTTGAACGCACCCAGGCTGGCCGGGTTACAGGGCTGGTACCTGGAGCGGCAGATTCTGAACTTCCAGCACGGCATCAGAGGTGCAGATGCCAGCGACGCTTTCGGAATGCAGATGGCGCCGATGGCGGCAACCCTGGGTGATGAAGCTGCAATCAGGAATGCCATCGCATTTATTACGTCCCTGCCTGAAGCCAGGGCAGAGACGACCATTCAGGGTGATGTTGAACGGGGCGCGGAAATTTATAGAACCTGCAGTTCCTGCCACGGTGTGGACGCCAGGGGCATCTGGTCCCAGAACGCGCCTGCACTCCGTGGCATGGACGACTGGTACCTCATCCGGCAACTTGAGAATTATAAACAGGGCGTGCGCGGCTCTCACCCGCAGGACCTGTATGGAAAACAGATGAACCTGATGACCGTTATGTTACGTGATGATCAGGAAGTCAAAGACGTGGTCGCTTACATAAATACTCTGTAGGAGCAAAGATTGATGGCGTATGTTGCCTTAGCGGATCGGGATCATGAACAGCACATGCATGACCCCCAGTCTTTTTTCACCAAGTACATCTGGAGCCAGGACCATAAGGTCATTGCCATCCAGTATTCGCTGACGGCCATCTCGGTCGGTTTGATCGCTCTTGCACTCAGCCTGGTCATGCGTTTGCAACTCGGTTTCCCCGACACGTTTTCTTTCATCTCACCCGACGAGTACTACCAGGCCATCACGATGCACGGGATGATCATGGTGATTTACCTGCTGACCGCCTTGTTGCTGGGTGGTTTCGGGAATTACCTGATTCCGCTGATGTGCGGCGCCAGGGACATGGTGTTCCCGTACATGAATATGCTCAGTTACTGGGTATACCTGCTGTCGGTACTGGTTTTGTGCAGCAGTTTCTTCGTTACGGGCGGGCCAACCGGAGGCGGATGGACGCTGTATCCGCCGCAAGTCATTCTGCCTGGAACACCAGGCGTTGACGGCGGCATTGTATTGATGTTGTTGTCTCTCGTGCTGTTTATTGTCGCCTTCACCATGGGTGGCCTGAATTACGTCACTACGATATTGCAGGCCCGCTGCCGGGGCATGACACTGATGCGCATGCCGCTGTCGGTCTGGGGCATTTTCGTTGCTACCATCCTTGGACTGCTGGCGTTTCCGGCCCTGCTGGTGACCGGAATCATGTTGCTGCTCGACAGCGTGATCGGCACCAGTTTCTTCATGCCGGCACTGCTTTCCATGGGAGAGATTTCTGAACATGGCGGCGGCAGCCCGATCCTGTTCCAGCACCTGTTCTGGTTCTTTGGGCATCCGGAAGTTTACATCGTGGCCCTGCCGGCCTTTGGCGTGGTATCCGACCTTGTCGCCGTCCATGCCCGCAAGAATATTTTTGGCTACCGTATGATGGTTTGGGCCATATTGGCGATCGGCGTCATTTCGTTCGTTGTCTGGGCACATCACATGTACGTCAGTGGCATGAATCCTTACTTTGGCTTCTTTTTTGCGACCACAACCCTGATCATTGCGATTCCAACGGCCCTGAAGGTTTATAACTGGGTGCTGACACTGTGGCGCGGCGATATCCACATGACCGTGCCCATGTTGTTTGTCATCGGCTTCATTTTTACCTTCATCAACGGCGGTATCACCGGGTTATTCCTGGGTAATGTGGCTGTGGACATGCCGTTGTCGGATACTTATTTCGTCATTGGTCATTTCCACATGGTCATGGGCGTGTCGCCGATACTGGTGATTTTCGGAGCTATCTATCACTGGTATCCCAAGATAACCGGCCGGATGCTGAATGACCGGCTCGGACGGATTCATTTCTGGCTGACTCTTTTTGGCACCTATGCGATATATCTACCCATGCATTACCTGGGCATCCTGGGCCTGCCGCGCCGGTATTACGCCATGGGAGACACCTCATTCATTCCTGATTCGGCCCAGACCATGAACGCAGGGATTTCCATTGCAGCATTTTTTGTCGCTGCCGTGCAGATGATTTTCCTGTTTAACCTGTTCTGGAGCCGCAAACGAGGCAAGCCTTCAGGAGGCAACCCCTGGAAAGCAACCACTCTGGAATGGCAAACACCGCAGACGCCACCGGTTCATGGCAACTGGGGACCGGAGCTGCCCGTGGTCTATCGCTGGGCCTATGATTTCAGCGTACCGGGTGCAGCGCAGGATTACATACCTCAAACCATGGCGCCGGAAGATGTGCCCACGGTTGACGACAGTTATGACGGAAGCGACGGCGCACATTCATGAACTTGCTGAAGAAAATCACAGCCCGGCCCTGGGAGCATGCGGGAGAACTTGAAGGCCTGCACGGTGAATTTATAGTGACCCGCACCGCCAGCCGGACAGGGTTGGCTGTTTTCCTGGCGGTACTGAGCAGCATGTTTCTGCTGTTCATGATCAGCTACTACACCAGGAGTCTTTTTCCGGACTGGGAGGTGCTTGCTGACCCGTCAGTGCTGTGGATCAACACCCTGGTGCTGGTGTTGGCTAGTGTCGCCCTGCAGTTTGCCAGCAATAACGCCCGGCGGAATTCCGATGAAAAAATGCGCCGCTGGCTGATCGCCGGACTGGTGCTGACACTGATATTTGTCGTTGGCCAGTTCTCTGCCTGGAACCAGCTGCTCAATGCTGGATTCTATGCCTGGGAAAATCCGTCCGTGGCTTTTTTCTACCTGTTCACCGGCTTGCACGCCATTCACCTGGTTGGCGGCATGGTATTCCTGGGCCGGCTGGGCGTGAATATGGGCCAGGAAGGCGGTAGGGAGCTTGCCCGGCAGAGGGTCAGCTTGTGCGCGACTTACTGGCATTATCTTTTGCTGGTCTGGCTGGCATTGTTCACCTTGTTACTCAGGACCTGATCCGTACCGGGGATGAAAGCATGAAAGAGCATATTTTAACCGCAGACGGGGCAATAGAGCAGAGCGGACTGAAGGGTGTCGTGGGCGACCTGGCCGACGAAAAACAGGCTTTTCATGTGCCCTGGGGCAAGGCCATGATGTGGATTTTCCTGCTCAGCGACACGTTCATCTTCTCCTGCTTCCTGATCGGCTACATGACGGTCAGGATTACGACCACTGTTCCATGGCCGATCCCCAGCGAAGTGTTTGCGCTCAGCCTGGGCGGTGAGCCCATACCGCTCATCCTGATCGCCATCATGACGTTCGTTCTGATCACGTCCAGCGGCACGATGGCGCTGGCGGTAAATTACGGCTACCGGCGGGACAAGAAAAAAACCGTGCTTCTGATGCTGGCGACTGCCGCGCTGGGTGCGACATTCGTGGGCATGCAGGCTTTCGAATGGACCAAGCTGATCGTGGAAGAAGGCGTGAGGCCCTGGGGCAACCCGATGGGTGCTCCCCAGTTTGGCGCGTCGTTTTTCATGATCACCGGATTTCACGGCATGCACGTTTCGGCGGGTGTCATCTACCTGATCGTCGTGGCGAAACGGGTTGGGACGGGGTATTACGACCGCCACCGGGGGGGCAATTATGAAATGGTTGAAATTGCCGGGCTCTATTGGCACTTCGTGGACCTGGTCTGGGTCTTTATTTTCGCGTTTTTCTACCTGTGGTGAAGGAGACAGTGACGATGAGTAATGCTGCAGCCACCCCTATTGAAGGACATCAGCAACACCCCCTGGGAATTTATATTTTTGTCTGGGTATTGTTGTTTGTACTCAGCGGGTTCTCCTATGCCGTCGACTATTTCCACGTTGAAGGCGTGTTGCGCTGGTCGCTGATCCTGATGTTTATGTTTCTGAAAGCCGGGTTCATCGTGGCCATCTTCATGCACATGGCCTGGGAACGGCTGGCGTTGATTTTCGCGATCACGCTGCCGCCTCTTTGTCTGCTGGTTTTCATCGCCCTCATGGCGATAGAGGGTGACTATACGTTCCTCACGCGGCTCGAGGTGTTTGGTCCCGCAGCGGCAATGGCGCCGGTCAATCACTGATCACCCGGTTTCGTCGATCCAGGCTTCCGGCGGCGGACAGTCACACACCAGGTTGCGGTCGCCGTAAACATTGTCGACCCGGCTCACCGGCGGCCAGAATTTGCCGCGATACAGGCCGCTGACCGGAAAAACGGCCTGTTCCCTGTCATAACAGTGATGCCACTCGCTGCTGATGTCCGCAACGGTATGCGGCGCATTTTTCAGCACGTTGTCGCTGTCATCAGCCGGGCTGATTTCAACGGCACGAATTTCTTCACGAATGGACAGCATGGCCTCGCAGAACCGGTCCAGCTCCTCCAGTGGCTCGCTTTCCGTGGGTTCGATCATCAGGGTTCCGGGAACCGGAAAAGACATGGTGGGCGAATGGAAACCGTAATCGATCAGCCGTTTGGCCACATCTTCCTCCGTGACGCCACAGGACTCTTTGAACGGGCGCAGATCGATGATGCACTCGTGGGCAACCTTACCGTTGCGACCGGTGTAGAGGACCGGAAACTCCTCAGACAGGCGGCTGGCAATGTAATTTGCGCTGAGGATTGCAACCTGCGTCGCTTTTCGCATACCCGATCTGCCCATCATCGCTATGTAAGCCCAGGAGATTGGCAATATACTCGCACTGCCCCAGGGAGCAGCCGCGATTGCCCGATTTTTCCTGAATGGCCCACCCATATCCACCAGTGAATGGCCAGGCAGAAACGGCTCCAGGTGTTTCCCGACGCATATGGGTCCGACACCGGGGCCGCCACCACCGTGCGGTATGCAAAATGTCTTGTGCAGGTTCAGATGGGAAACATCTGCTCCGAATTGTCCGGGAGCCGCACAACCCACAAGCGCGTTCAGGTTGGCTCCATCCAGATAAACCTGTCCGCCGTATTCGTGAACCACGTCACAAATTTCCCTGACATCCTCCTCGAAAACCCCGTGTGTTGACGGATAGGTAATCATCAAAGCCCCGAGGCCCGATGCATGCTCAGCACATTTTGCCTTCAGGTCCTCCAGATCTACGTTACCGTTGTGATCGCATTTGACAACGACAATTTTCATGCCTGCCATGGCAGCGCTTGCCGGGTTGGTGCCGTGAGCCGACGAGGGAATCAGGCAGATGTCCCGATGGGTATCGCCCCTGGATTCATGGTACGCCTTGATCGCCAGCAGGCCTGCGTACTCGCCCTGGGAGCCTGCATTGGGCTGCAGGGATACCGCGTCATAGCCCGTGCAGGCGACCAGCATCGCTTCCAGTTCTGAGAACAGCTTCCTGTAGCCTTCGGTCTGGTTGGTAGGTGCGAACGGGTGGATATCACTGAATTCGGGCCAGGTGATCGGGATCATTTCGGCCGTAGCATTCAGCTTCATGGTGCATGAGCCAAGGGAGATCATAGCGTGCGCCAGTGAAAGGTCCTTGTTCTCGAGATGCTTGAGGTACCGCAACATGCTGGTTTCAGAATGGTGCTTGTAGAAAACTTCGTGCTGCAGGAAGTCACTTTGCCGCTGCAGGGAATCCGGAATTGCGCTGAAACCGGGAGCCAGTTCCTGGTCCAGTTGCCCAATTTCCGGAGCCGGGTCGCCGCCCGCAAATGCCCGGAGCAGTCGGTCGATGTGTTCCCGGCCTGTTTTTTCATTGACACTGATGCCAAGCCTGGAGCCTTCTTTGCGAATATTGATTCCCGCGGCAAGTACCCGCTCGTAAATTGCGTCTGCCTGGTGGTCAGTCAGATCGAGTGTCAGCGTATCAAACCAGGTATCTGCATGGTTTTCGTAGCCCAGTTTTCCAAGACCACTGGCCAGCAGGGAAGTCTGCCGATGAATGCGCCGGGCAATTTTCTTCAACCGCTCCCTGCCATGCCAGACTGCGTAAAATCCGCTGAGCACTGCGAGCAACGCCTGGGCTGTGCAGATATTGCTGGTAGCTTTGTCTCTGCGTATATGTTGCTCCCTGGTTTGAAGAGCCATGCGCAAGGCGGTACGGCCCTTGCTGTCCTGTGAGACACCGATAATTCGGCCGGGCAGTGATCTTTTGTAGGCCTCACGGGTGGCAAAGAACGCGGCGTGAGGCCCGCCAAAGCCCATGGGCACGCCAAATCGCTGCGCTGAGCCGATGACGGCGTCTGCCTCCATCTCTCCCGGAGGCTTGAGCATGACCAGGCTCATCAGGTCGGTCGCCACAGCGGCGAGGGCGCCTTTTTCGTGGGCCCGGGCAATGATGGATTGATAGTCTCTCAGGTTGCCATCCGTCGCGGGGTATTGCAGAAGAACACCGAAAAAGTCGCCGTCGGCCAGGGCGCTTTCAGGATCTTCCACGATTATTTCAATGCCGAAATAGCGCGCACGGTTTTCCACCACGTCCAGGGTCTGTGGCAGTACGGCCGGGTCCACCAGGAAACGCGGAGAACGGTTTTTTCGATTCATCCGCTGCAGCATGGTCATGGCTTCGGCCGCTGCGGTTGCCTCATCCAGCAAGGACGCATTTGCGATGGGCATACCTGTCAGGTCGATGATCACTTGCTGGAAACTCAAAAGGGCCTCGAGGCGGCCCTGGGAAATTTCTGCCTGGTACGGCGTATAAGCCGTGTACCAGCCAGGGTTTTCCAGCACGTTGCGCTGAATGACAGCAGGAACAAGGGTCTCGTGATATCCCAACCCGATCATGTTGTGCATGACCTGGTTCTCTGCAGCAATTTTTCTCAGCATTGCGAGAGTACCGGATTCGCTGATGGCCTCGGGCAGATCAAGTGGCTGGTCCAGCTGAATGGACGGCGGGAGTGTTTCCCGAATCAATTCATCCAGGGAACCGATGCCGATTTCGGACAGCATGTGCCTGACATCCTCATCCCTGGGCCCAATGTGCCGCATGATGAATTCATCCCGGTCTTCAAGACTGGACAGTGTCGAAGAATCCTGACCGGTGGGTATACTGTTTTTCATGTTAGATACACTCCGCAAACCGTCTGACGATTGCATAATGATTGAGTTAAATCCCGCATGCCTAAGCTGGTATTACCTCAGGATGGCCAGCAGATAATGATCGGCGAGAAGGAAGACAAAAAGCATCATCAGGTAAATAATTGAATAGCCGAAAGTACGCATCGGCAAAGTCTCGTCATTTTTTCTCAGCATCGCCAGTGCATACCAGAGAAACCCGATATTCAGCACCGTAACGCCCGCCAGGTAAAGAACCCCGCTCATGCCGGTCAGAAACGGCAAGGTCGTAACGACTACCAGCAGGATGGTATAAAACAGAATGTGCCAACGGGTGAACCTGACGCCATGTGTGACCGGAAGCATGGGGATGTCGGCGGCCGCGTAGTCGCGGCGCCTGTGAATCGCCAATGCCCAGAAATGGGGAGGAGTCCAGACGTAGATGATGAGAAAAAGTATCAGCGCATTGTGATCGACTGCCCCTGTTACCGCAGTCCACCCCAGTACCGGCGGCGCGGCACCGGCGGCACCACCGATGACGATGTTCTGGGGTGTCGCCCTTTTCAGCCAGGTCGTGTAGATGATGGCATAGCCTATCAGCGACAGGAATGTCAGTACTGCCGTCAGCATATTGACCCAGATGACCAGGGTCGCCATTGATATGAGCCCCAAAATGAAGGCGAATGTCAGTACTTGCGTGGTACCCAGTTGGCCGGTCGGCAAAGGGCGGTCCCGGGTTCTGGCCATCACGGCATCAATTCGCTGATCGAGCAAATGATTGATTGCTGCAGCGGATGAAGCCGCTAGCGCTATGCCAATGGTTCCGGCGATCAGAGCGTTGAGAGGGGGCCAGCCGGGAACGGACAGAAACATGCCGACGACTGCGGTAAACACAATCAGGTACACGACCCGGGGTTTACAAAGCTCGAAATAATGACCGGCGTGGGATGTCATATGACTAGTGATTCGCAGGCCGTAACCGGAAGGCAAGCCATAACATAACGGCCAGCAGCAACGCGCCTGTTCCGTTGTGAGCCACGGCGTTGGGTAGCGGCAGAACCAGCACGACATTCAGGATTCCGAGCGTGACCTGGCCCAGCAAAACGACTCCCAGCAGGATGCCGCTGTTTCTCCAGTCTGGCAGGCGTACCAGTCTGATGGCCAGAAGACCCAGAATCAGAAGGGTCACAATCGCTCCGATCCTGTGAACCATGTGGATCGCAGTTCGGGAGGGTAAGTCCAGCACACCACCTTCGTAATCGACACCAATTTCCCGCCACAGAATGAATCCGTCAGCGAAATTCGCATCCGGCATCCATTGGCCCTGGCAGGTAGGAAAATCGGGACAGGCCAGGGCCGAATAATTAGCGCTGGTCCAGCCACCAAGCGCCAGCTGAAGCACCAGCACGGCCAAGCCTGAAATGATCAGTGTCCGCAGCGAATTGCCCCCCTGAATCCCGAGGGCCCTATCGGGTAGCCGGGTCCGCCATGCGATCCACAATAGCAGACAAAAGGTTGCCAGGCCGCCAATCAGGTGCCCCATGACAACGACCGGAAGCAATTTAAGGGTGACCGTCCACATACCGAGCGCGGCCTGGAACAGGATAAAAACCAGCAATACGAAACACAGCAATCGGACCTGTCCACGTTCCGGCCTGTTTTTCCAGGCCAGGACGTTCATGGCCAGGACAAGCAGGATCAATGACCCCGCCAGGTATCGGTGCACCATTTCTTTCCAGGCTTTGCCGGTCTCCAGCGGACGCTCCGGAAATGCCAGGTTGGCCCGTTCCACATCCTGCGGTTCAACCGGCCAGGTCAATTGGCCATAGCATCCTGGCCAATCGGGGCAGCCCAGACCGGCATGTGAGAGACGCACATATGAGCCGAGCACAATGACGATAAATGCAATAACCGCTGCGATTATTGCCAGTCGATGAAATCCAGGGCTCACAATTACTTATCCAGTTTTGACCAAGTCAGTAGCTGCTTCAGATCGTCCTTGAGTTTGTTTGGATCCGAACCTGCTTCGTAATACAGCATTATATTGCCAATTGGGTCCGCAACGTAACTGCTTCCCATTGCCTGCGAGGAAAAAGTTGCCGCAATCTGGTCCAGTTTTCCGAACAGGTCGCCGTCCGGGTTCTCGGCCAATTGAAATGCCGGATAAATCTCGCGGATCTGATGGTCGAATTGACCTGGCCTGCCATCCTGCAACAACAGCGCAATGCGAATGCGCGACTGGTTGCGGCCGGCGGCCCTGTGAATCTGGCGCAGGGCGGAGATTGTATCAAGACAATCATCGGAACAGGGATTGGGCACGACGTGCAGGATGACCCAGTGCTTTTCGAATCCCGCCGGCTCTTGGCGACTCTTACTGTCGCCGTTTTGAGCAACGGGAACGAGGCTGTTTTCCCACACCACTGGCACCGGAGGCTGAATCAGTTCGCCTTTGTTCCGCGTTGTTACCGGATTGAACTCAATGACTCCGATCCACATCAGCCAGGCCAGTATCAGGGGAGAAAAAAACAGGGCCGCTATAATGAGCAGCGTGGCTCTCGCTGATAGTTGTGGTTTCACCGGTGCACCTTTTTGGTCTTCATGTTGCGTTTCGGAGCAACGCGCCGCGAGCTCAATACAACCCAGATAGTGACTGCCGCTATGGTCAGTCCGAACCACTGCGTTGCATAGGCGCCGTGGACAGCAGGGGTCATTTCCGCCGCCTTCCATTGTCTGCCTTCAAAGCCGCTGGGGTCGTCGGCATTCAGCAGCAACAGCTTCGGGGAAAGGGACAGGCCCAGGGTCTGTTCGACCGTATCCAGATCGAGATAAGTGACAAGTTGGGGCCAGCTTCCGCTCGTCATCGAGTCCGGTTCGCCAATTCTCACGCCACCTGTTGATGGCATGCGCAATCTTCCGGACAGGACTCTCGTTGTTTCATCCGTTGGGACCGCGGGAAGAGTGAGCCGGTCCGCGGGCATGGGGAGCCAGCCACGATTGACCAGCAATGCAGTGCCGTCATCAAGCGTGAACGGCGTCAATACATGCACGCCGGCGCGTCCCTCGTGGATTTTGTTGTCCAGCAGTACATGGCGCGTGCTGTCGTAACTGCCAGAAGGCTGCACATGCGCATAGGTGTTCTGCTGTTGCAGAGCCTCGTCCAGCGGGAGCAAGGGGGCGTTATTGAATTGGTCGAACAAATCCTGTTTGTGTTCCATACGCTCAAGTTGCCAGAATCCCAGACGCCCAAAAATCAAGGTCAACAGCAACATCAATATCGATAATTTTGGTGAAGGCCTGAAATTCATCTTTTTTCACTCAGTACAAATTGATTGGCTATACTTATTCGAACAACACTACAATCGGGGTTAGCCATGGCCATCAAAATTCTGATCATCCTTTTCCTGCTTGTCATTCTATACAGCCTGATCTCTTCCTTGATTTTTCTCGTCAGGGATCATGGAGAAGGTGATCGGACGGTCAAAAGGCTCACCTGGCGAATCGGACTGTCCCTGGTCCTGTTCCTGTTGCTCTGGATAGGGTTTCAGTTGGGTTGGGTAAAGCCCAATGAGGGCCCCATTGGCCTGCAGGCCACCCAGCAGGCGAGCGATCCGGAATAGCGCATCACCGATGGTAAACCGGGTTCAATGGCCCTGCGCAGAGGGCCGTTTACCGGGCAGCTTTGCGGTTGCTCAGTAAACGTACACGAATACGAACAGCCCCAGCCAGACCACGTCCACGAAGTGCCAGTACCAGGCGACGGCCTCGAAACCAAAGTGTTGTTCAGGCCTGAAGTGACCGCGCATGCTGCGAATGGCAATGACAGTAAGCATGATCGCACCCAGCGTGACATGCATACCGTGGAATCCGGTCAGCATGAAAAACGTAGAGCCATAAATGCCTGAACCCAGGGTCAGGCCAAGGTGCTGATACGCTTCCATGTATTCTTCGACCTGGAAGAATACAAAGAGAAAACCGAGCGCGACGGTCGCCAGCAACCAGCCCACCAGTCCCCTGCGATTGTTTTTCTTCAGCGCATGGTGAGCCAGGGTCACGGTCACGCCGGAAGTCAGCAGGATCATCGTATTGAGAAACGGCACGCCGAAGGCGGGGATCGTCCCAAATGGGCCGCCCAGTTGCTCCGGGCCGGCTGTCGGCCAGACTGCACTGTAGCCCTGCCATAACAGTTCGTTGGTGTAGGCTCCGCTGCCTTCGCCACCCAGCCAGGGCACGGCGAACATCCGGGCGTAGAAGAGCGCACCGAAGAAACACGCAAAAAACATGACTTCGGAAAAAATGAACCACAACATGCCCATGCGGAAAGACGTATCCACCTGGGCGTTGTAGAGGCCGGCCTCACTTTCACGAATGACTTCGCCAAACCACCCGAACATCATGTAAATCAGGATCAATGCACCGATCAGGAAAGTCCAGGGTGCAACGGCAGAATCATTGACCCAGAAAGCCGCGCTGGCCATCAGGGTGATCATTCCCAGCGAGCCGATTATGGGCCACTTGGTTCCATGGGGTACGTAATAGGAATCGTCTGCGTGCTGTGACATGTGCTGTAAGCCTCGTTAATCCTCTTGCCTGTCCGTTATTTCAATCGGACGCTGAATTCGCCTCTGGCGCCAATGCGACCGCGGCTGAATTTTCATCACGGAAAAAAGTGTAAGACAGCGTGATTTCTTTTATGTGTTTTGGTAAATCCGGTTGAATAAAATAGTAAACCGGCATTTCACGGGTTTCATTAGCCTGCAATAACTGTTCGGTAAAACAGAAACATTCTGTTTTGACAAAATACAGGCTCGCTTCCGGCGGTGTGACGTTGTATATCGCCTGCCCGGTAATGGCCTGGTCGCTTGGGTTCATCGCCAGGTAAAAAGCCTCGGTCATCTCGCCCAGGGAAACCACGGAGGACTTCTCTTTGGCCTCGAAAACCCAGGGCAGACTCGAATTCACGGTCGCATCAAACCGGACCTTGATCTGGCGGTCTGATACTTCCAGGCTCTGCGCATTCTGCATCACCTTGACTCCGCGGCCACCAAGGCCCGTCAAATCGCAGAATACGTTGTAGAGTGGCCACATGGCAAAACCAAAGCCGAACATGCCCACCGCCAGCAATACCAGCTTGCGAACCAGCTTGCGGTGAGAAGGTTTGTTCATTTGGTCTGATCCGGCAGCCATTTCAGGTGCCCAGAACCCCGGACAGGATGAAAGCGATAAAGATCAGCAGCGCAATTGCTGCAAGCAACCAGGCAGTCTTCACTGCCCGGCCACGTCGATGATTGATGTCGTCTCCGTTGGTCATTTCCATACGCCCGATCAGTGCGTCTCGTCAGCGTGGGCCACAGTCGTCGAATCAATTGGCGGTGGCGTGTTGAACGAGTGGTACGGGGGTGGAGATGAAAGCGTCCACTCCAGGCCTCTGGCACCTTCCCAGACCCGGCCGGTTGCTTCTTGCCGGCTCTTGTACACGCAATGCGCGATGACACCGACAAAAATCAGCTGGGATGCGCCGAAAATAAAACCACCGATCGAGGAAATCATGTTGAAATCTGCGAACTGGGTCGAATAGTCGGGGATACGCCGGGGCATGCCTGCCAGCCCGAGGTAGTGTTGCGGGAAGAACAGGATGTTGACGGAAATAGCGGACAGCCAGAAGTGGATCTTGCCCCACTTTTCCGAATACATGCGGCCGGTCCATTTGGGCAGCCAGTAGTACGCGCCGGCCATTAGTGCAAACACGGCGCCCGGTACCAGCACATAGTGGAAATGAGCAACCACAAAATAGGTGTCGTGATACTGCAGATCGACCGCCGCAATGGCCAGCATCAGGCCGGACAGTCCGCCGATTGTAAACAAGACGACAAAGCCGATGGCAAAAAGCATGGGCGTTTCGAACGTCATTGAGCCTTTCCACATGGTGCTGACCCAGTTGAAGACTTTCACGCCAGTCGGAACTGCGATCAGCATGGTGGCATACATGAAGAACAGTTCGCCGGTTAGCGGCATGCCGACGGTGAACATATGGTGTGCCCATACGATGAAGGACAAAAACGCGATACTGGCGGTCGCGTAGACCATGGCCGTGTAGCCGAACAGCGGCTTGCGGGCGAAGGTCGGGATGATTTCTGACACCACACCGAAGGCAGGCAGGATCATGATATACACCTCGGGATGACCGAAGAACCAGAAAATATGCTGGAACATGACCGGGTCACCACCGCCAGCGGCGTTGAAGAAACTCGTGCCGAAAAAGTGATCGGTCAGCAGCATCGTTACCGCTCCGGCCAGTACCGGCATAACAGCTATCAACAGGAATGCGGTAATCAGCCAGGTCCAGACGAACAGCGGCATTTTCAGCAGGGTCATGCCCGGCGCCCGCATGTTCAGGATGGTGGCGATGACGTTGATCGATCCCATGATCGAGGAAATCCCCATCATGTGTACGGCAAATACAACAAAAGCAAAGCTCTGGCCGCCCTGAAGACTGAGAGGCGGATACAGGGTCCAGCCGGCTGCGGGGCCGCCGGAGTCCATCAACAGCGTACTCAGCAACATGGTGAATGCGAACGGCAGAATCCAGAAACTCCAGTTGTTCATGCGCGGCAGAGCCATGTCGGGCGCGCCGATCATCATCGGAATCATCCAGTTGGCGAACCCGACCCAGGCCGGCATAACGGCGCCAAATACCATGACCAGCGCGTGCATGGTGGTCATCTGGTTGAAAAAGTCCGGTTCGACCAGCTGCAATCCAGGCATGAATAACTCTGCCCGGATGATCATGGCCATGCTGCCGCCGATGAAAAACATCAACAGGGAAAACAGCAGGTAAAGTGTGCCGATGTCCTTGTGGTTGGTGGTAAACAGCCAGCGGTCCAGAAAACCGCTGGGTGCATGATCGTGGTGGCCGTCGTGTGATTCGTCGTGGCTATGAGTGTTCTCGATACTCATCTGGTCAGTTCCTGTGCTCATTATCCGTTCTTGATGCGGGCGATGGTCTGTGGCTGTACCACGTCACCGGTTTCATTGCCGAAGGCGTTGCGGGTGTAGGTCAGGGCGGCGGCGATGTCCGAGTCGGACAGCATATTGCCCCAGGCCTGCATGGCCGTGCCTGCACGGCCGTGAAGGACGATTTCAATGTTTTCGTCCAGCGGGCCCTGGCTTACTGTGCTTCCCGCGAGGGCCGGAAAGGCCGGGGCCAGGCCCTTGCCATCCGCCTGGTGGCAGGTCGCGCACTGCGACGCGTAGACATTTTCACCTGCTTCCATAAGTTCGTCTCGTGTCCATAGACGCCTGGCCTTTTCATCTGCACGCGTCAGGCTCTGGCGTTGCTTTTCTGCCCAGGCCTGGTATTCATCCCTGGGCAGCACATTCAGGACGATTGGCATGAAACCGTGATCCTTGCCGCAGAGTTCTGCGCACTGGCCGCGATAAACGCCGGGCTCCATCACTTCGGTCCATGCTTCGTTTATAAAGCCGGGGACTGCATCCCGTTTCCAGCCAAGCGCGGGAACCCACCATGAGTGGATCACGTCATCTGCCGTGATCAGGAATTTGATCTTGGTGTTGGCCGGCAGCACCAGCGGGTTATCCACCTCCAGGAGGTAATTTTCCACGGATTCGGGATTTGTGCCGGAGGACAACCGCCGGGCGGCATTTGAATCAGAGTGGAGCGAAGAAATGAAGTGAATGTCGTCTTCCACGTATTCGTACTTCCAGCGCCATTGAAAGCCGGTGATTTTAATTGTCATTTCAGTTTCCGGCGCTACTTCCATGTGGACCAGGGCTGTTGTCGCAGGCACCGCCATGGCGACCAGGATGATTACCGGGATAATGGTCCAGACAATTTCGGCCTTGGTGCTGTGGGTAAATTGCGCGGCTTCATGCCCCTTGGATTTTCGGTGCAGCACAATAGAGATGAACATGGCGCTGAAGACAATCACACCAATCACCACGCAAATCCAGAGAATGATCATGTGGAGCTGATAGCTCATCACCGATTGGGATGTTGCGCCGCGCGTCATGTTGATTTCATTTCCGGTGAGACCGGGTGCAGCCAGAAGCAACCAGAAAGCGGCGATGACGGCCGCGGTTACTGCTACTGAAACAATGAAAGTATTTTGCTTATTCATTGGGATTTAATGCCTCAAGAATCAAATGCGCTTTTTAAGGCGCTGTGTTTTCTAATCGCACTCTGCAATTGTCTGACCAACTGCAGCTTTTCTTCGCTCGTCAGGAACGAACCCAGTTCCACCTGCTTTGTCCCGGACCTCAAAATAACCCTGGGACTGTACCAGGCGATATCAGGCTGTTTTAGCTCCACCACTGTCCAGGCGGTCACAAGTTCATATTGGCGTTTTTCATGGCGTCTCTGGTAGACCACCCTGATACTGTCTTCGCAGACCTCTATGACTTCCGATACCCAGGTTTTTTCCCATGCCCTGATCAGAATCCATGCCACCAGCACGAGCTGGATGACTGCGATGAGCAGAATTGGCCAATAACCCTGCCAGGCCAACAAACCCGCCAGGGAAAGGCTTACAGCCGCCAATGCAATCAGCAGATTGACCAGGCCACCGGCGTCCAGCGAAAAATTGCCCCTGGCCAGCACACGCGCTCTCATCTTGTCAGAATTCTGCCAGGTAACGACCATTTAAGTCCTGGGTGAATTGCCAAGCCGCCAATTGTATCCGCGCAGCTGAGCTATGGGCAAGAAAAGCTTGATAAATTTCTCCTCAATGTTTTCAAGTTTGCGCACGGAGAGTAAACTTGCCACAGTCATTACCAGTCAAGGGAGCGCGTGCAGTGAGCGACCATCGAAACTGCGATTTTCTGATATCCAGTCCCCTGCCGGGCGATCCGTTAAGGGACGCCATCAATCATTCGTATCATGCGGATGAATCGGACATTGTAGAGTCTATGCTTGCACGGGTTCAATTCGAGCCCGGTGTGGAACAACGTATCGACAACCGTGCACAATCACTGGTCAGTTCAGTTCGGTCGAAGCGTGCTGACAGGGGATTGCTGGATGCCTTTATGCAGGAATATGACCTGTCATCGGAAGAAGGCGTCATCCTGATGTGCCTGGCCGAGGCGTTGTTGCGTATTCCCGACGACGACACGGCGGAGAAACTCATCGCCGACAAGCTGGGTGATGCGGACTGGGAGTCCCACCTGGGCAGGAGTTCATCGGTTTTGGTCAATGCCTCGACCTGGGGTTTGATGCTGACGGGCAAGCTGGTTGCCTTGTCGGAATCCAGCCAGTCAAACTTTAAGTCAACGCTGAAGCGCCTGGTTAACCGCAGTGGTGAGCCGGTTGTGCGCACTGCGATCCGGCAGGCCATGCGAATCATGGGGCATCAATACGTCATGGGTCGCACCATTGATGAGGCGCTCGATCGCTCCCAACAGAAGAAAAACCGGATTTATCGTCACTCGTTCGACATGCTGGGGGAGGCGGCGTTGACCAGCGAGGACTCCGAGCGTTACGTGGAGGCTTATCGTGCCGGCATCAAAGCGATCGGTGCGAGGGATAATCCGAAGGACATTTTTTCCGCTCCCAGTATCTCGGTGAAACTCTCAGCCATTCATCCCCGGTTTGAGTTCGGGCAAAGGGAACGGGTGTTAAGCGAGTTGATCCCGCGCTTGCTTGATCTCGCGCAACTGGCCATGGCCAATCGCATGGCCCTGACCGTTGACACCGAAGAAGCAGACCGGCTGATGCTCACGCTGGATGTATTCGGAGCTGTGCTCCAGAACCCATTGCTCGAGGGCTGGAATGGCTTGGGTATTGCGCTGCAAACCTACCAGAAACGGGCGCTTACGGTGATAGATCTGCTTGCTGACATGGCGGCGAAAAGCGGTCAGCGCATCCCTGTCCGCCTGGTGAAAGGCGCCTATTGGGATGCGGAAATCAAACACGCCCAGGTGGAAGGGTTCAGGGGCTACCCGGTATTCACGCGCAAGGCGAACACAGACTTTTCTTACATAGCCTGCGCCAAGAGGGTTTTGGCCAAACGGGAAGCGTTTTACCCTCAGTTTGCCACCCATAACGCGCATACTATTGCTGCTGTCACTGAGCTGGCCGGCGACCGGCTGGACTTCGAATTTCAACGGCTTCACGGCATGGGAGAGGACCTGTATGGCATCGTGATGACCGAACAGGGTTTCCGTCACGCGTGCCGGGTTTATGCCCCGGTCGGCAGTCACGAGGATCTGCTGCCATACCTGGTCAGACGTTTGCTGGAAAACGGATCAAATACCTCTTTCGTGAACCGGATTATCGATGAAACGCTACCGGTAGAAAAAGTAGCCGAAAATCCAATCCGTAAAGTAGCCAGGACGAAGCCTGCCTGGCATCCGGCGATTCCATTACCTCGCGACCTTTTTGGAAAAGAGCGGGTGAACTCTGCAGGTGTCAACCTGGCCAACGAGGCAGATAGCCTGGAGTTGGCTGAAAAAATGCAGGGGTTCGCCCATACCTGCTGGGATGTAGAGCCGATACTTGCAAGGGGTTTACTGCAAGAGGGCGGCCCGGAAAAAGACAATATCAACCCCGCAAACCTGGAAGACCGGATTGGCAGGGTGCGGCAAATCAGCCCGGAGGAACTTGAACGGGCAGTTGAAGATGCGCATGCATTTACCACGGAATGGGATGGAACAAGTGGTTCCGAGCGCGCCGGGATGCTGGAAAAAGCGGCCGAGCTGATGGAGGAGAATTTCGGGGAATTCATGGCGCTAATCAATCGCGAAGCGGGTAAGACGGCTCACGATGCTGTTTCAGAAATCAGGGAAGCTGTTGATTTTCTACGGTATTACGCTTTGCAAGCCAGGAAGAATTTCGATTCACCCATTGATTTGCCGGGGCCAACAGGGGAGTCCAACCAGTTGAGCCTGCACGGCAAGGGTGTTTTCGTTTGCATCAGTCCCTGGAATTTTCCGTTGGCTATTTTCACCGGCCAGGTCAGTGCTGCGCTGGCTGCCGGTAATACCGTGCTGGCAAAACCCGCCGACCAGACACCGGCCATCGCGGCATTGGCGGTTCGTACCATGCACCAGGCAGGGATTCCCGTTGCAGCGCTGCAATTTGTTCCCGGGCGAGGCTCAGTGGTCGGTGCGAAGCTGACTTCCGATGCCCGCGTCGATGGCGTCGCGCTGACCGGTTCAATGGATACGGCTCACCGGATCAACCGCAGCCTGGCCGCCCGGGATGCACCGCTGGCAGCAGTGATTGCTGAAACCGGTGGACAAAACGCCATGCTGGTCGACAGTTCTGCACTGCCCGAGCAGGTGGTGCTGGATGTTATTCGAAGCGCATTCCACAGCGCCGGACAACGTTGTTCAGCCCTGCGGGTGTTGTTCCTGCAGGATGACGTCGCTGACCGCATCATGGAGTTACTGGACGGCGCAATGCAGGAACTGGTCATAGGAGACCCGAGGTTCCTGTCGACAGATGTCGGTCCGGTGATCGACGGCGCGGCGCTCGAGGAACTGACTGCACACGCTGAAAAAATGGAGAAGGAGTTCAGACTGATCGGAAGGGCTCAAATCAGCACTAACCCCGGCGGACACTACATGGCTCCGTGTGCTTTCGAAATTGACTCGATCAGCACACTGGAACAGGAAGTATTTGGGCCCGTGTTACACGTGGTTCGTTACCGCTCCAGGGACCTCGACCGTGTGATCGATGAAATTAATGCGACCGGTTATGGTCTTACATTGGGAATTCACAGCCGAATTGACCATACTCAGCAATATATAGCGAAACGTGTATTGGCGGGAAATTGCTACGTCAACCGGAACATGATCGGTGCCGTGGTGGGGGTTCAGCCCTTCGGCGGCGAGAGACTTTCCGGAACCGGACCGAAAGCTGGTGGTCCACACTATATGTTCCGGTTCGCAACCGAGCGTACACTGACCGTCAACACCGCCGCAGTAGGAGGCAATGCCGTCCTGCTCGAGTTGGAAGATTAAAGAGAGAACGATTTGTATCTGCAGTTTTTTGGATTACAAGAACCTCCGTTTGCAATAACGCCGGATCCGTCGTTTGTTTATCTCAGCGCGGCACACCGTGATGCCCTTGCGCATCTTTTATATGGGGTCGGCCAGGGCGGTGCGGGTGGCTTCGTTCAGTTGACCGGCGAAGTAGGCACCGGGAAGACAACGATTTGCCGATGTCTGCTGGAACAGGTTCCGGAGGAAACCCAGGTTGCCCTGGTCCTGAATCCCCTGATGACACCACGGGAATTGCTGGCGACCATTTGCGAGGAACTCGGTGTTTCCACCGATGGCATCACCGACAGTAACAAGTTGATGGTTGACGCTCTCAACCGTTATTTACTGGACCAGCACGCCAACGGCCGGCGTGTGGTTGTGGTGATTGACGAGGCCCAGAATCTCAGCCCGGAAGCGCTGGAACAGGTGCGGTTGTTAACCAACCTGGAAACAGCCAAAGACAAACTGCTGCAAATGGTTTTGCTCGGGCAACCTGAACTCCGACAGTTGCTTCAGCGGCAGAACCTGCGTCAGTTATCACAACGAATTACAGCCCGTTACCACCTGGCGCCACTTAACCAGGAAGAAACTTACGCCTATATTAAACATCGCATGCAGGTGGCAGGTAGTCAGCGCAACCCTTTCCGGCGCTCTGCCATGCGGGCCCTTTACCACAGGTCCGGCGGCGTACCGCGTCTGATCAATATAATTGCCGATCGTTCACTGGCCGGAGCGTATGCCAGGGAAACAGCCAGCGTTACAGCAGCACTTGTGAACGCAGCGGCTAACGAAGTACAACCCAGTGAAAGCCGCGTTCGATTCAGTCGCTGGCCAATGTTCATTGCCACGGCATCAGTCGCAGCCTTACTGGTTCTTAGCGTGATCATGTGGGGCGAGCCGCTGCTGGAATCGTTCTACCCGAAGAACGGTGCCGAAGCTGTCGTTTCAGTGCAGGCTGTAGCGGATTCTGTAGCGGCAAAAGGGGCTGAAGAGACTGAGCCTGTTGCTCCCGGGGTTAACGAAGATTCGCAGGTCGGTGCTTTTTCAATGGGCCAGGAAAATGATCCACAGCCCCTTGCTGCGCTTGATCCAGCCTGGATTGAAAACCAGCATCGCACGGCGTGGAGGTCGATGGCTGATCTATGGCAGGATCAGCAAAGTGCCAATGCCATTGCATCGTCCTGTGATGGAGCCTCAGGTATGGGTTACGCCTGCATCCGGGAGCAAGGCAACTGGTCGCGCATTCGAAAACTGGGACTGCCTGTGCTGCTTGTGTTGCAGGATGACAGTCAAGGGATGCTGTTGCTCCAGGGTTTTACAGATGATGCTTTGCTGGTAGGGTCCGGTGATGAGATGCTCGAGGTTACCCGTGATGCGATTGAATCCATCTGGCTGGGTGAATACCTTGTGATCTGGCCTCAGGCTCCCGACTGGCCAGTGCAGATTCGCCGGGGCGAATCGGGCACGGCAGTCGATATCGTGTTAAATATGGCGGAGTTTGCTGAACCGGCATGGAAAGGCAGTGGCGTATTTGATGCGGGGTTTGAAACCTGGTTGCTGACCTTTCAGCGCCGCAATGGCCTGAAGGCGGATGGAATAGTCGGACCCAATACGCTTATTTACCTGATGGCTCCAACCATCACACAGCCTCGCCTGATGTTGGCCGTTGAGGAGAGATCGTAGAGCATGTCGATTTTACTCGAGGCCCTGAAAAAATCGGAACAATCACGCCAACTGGGTGAAACACCCACCCTGCAGACAGCGGTTGAGAGTCCGCCGCCTGCTGACGGATCTTCCGGCCGCCTGATTCCCGTGTTGCTAATCGTTCTGAGTACGGTCGTGATGGCCTGGTTCGGCTGGCAGCAATTTCGCGTGCCCGAGCCTGTGGATACCATAGCCGAGCCTGCGCTGGTAAGCGCGCAGGAATCGCTTGAACCCGAAGCGGTTGATGCGACTGAATCACAGCCCCGCACAATGGCTGAGGCCTACCAGGCACAAGCGCGGCGCCAACCCAGGGTAAAGCCCGTTGAAGCAGGCGCCAGCGAAGCTGAAAAACAAAGACTCAAAGAGTCTTTCGACAGCTTCGTGGTGCAGCAGGACAGTGCGCCGGATGGGGCAGATGCTGAAGTCACGGTCGCCCCTTCAGATCGCGACTTCGAAAAGAAATCGCCGGTGGTAGAGGAGCCGGTTAAAGAGGCTGCGGCACCCGGATTGAAACCACATATTGCCGAACCGATCAGTTACTGGGAGTTGCCACAGGGCGTCAGGGACACATTGCCGGAAATCAGGATTTCAGTGCTGGTTTTTGCCGAAGACCCGGGTGATCGTTTCGTGTTGAGCAACGGCCAGAGGCTGGTCGAAAAAGACGAGTTGGAAGGTGGTCTGGTCCTTGACGAAATCCGCAGGGACGGTGCTATTTTCAGATACAGGAAATATCGCTTCCTGGTCAAGGGATGATTGTTTGAGTAACGGGATTGTCACCAACTGGTCGGAAAATCCGGCACACCCGCCTTTTGTTACTGTCGGTATCAGCCTGCTGTGCATCTTTGCCCTTGTTGTTTACACGGGACTGAGCCCGGTGATGCAGCAGGCCATGATTGAAGTAGGCGGGATGCAGCCTTCTTTGTTATCAGCCGCACTGGAGAGGGGGCCGGCTTCCTGGTGGAACATTACTTCGCTCAGCATCATGAGCGCGTTATTTATCCACGCCAGCTGGCTTCATCTGCTGGGGAACCTGGCTTATTTATGGGTGTTTGGTATCAAGGTTGAACAACGCCTGGGTTCCATCGGGATCAGCTTGATCTTCCTGCTGGGAGGCGCAATGGCTAACGTCATCGTGGCGTTGCGTCTGCCACAGCTGGATACGCCTATTATCGGCGCAAGCGGCGCGGTGTCAGCAGTGGTAGGGGCATACCTGGGTCTTTTTCCCGGCCGTAGAATCGGCCTGTTTCTTCCGTTGGGGCTGTATTTGCAATTCGCGCGTGTACCCGCGCTGCTGGTGATTGGTTCCTGGTTTACACTGCAGTTGCTTTACACGGTGTTTGGCCCCATTAATGGTGCGGTAGCATGGTGGACCCATTTGGCTGGGTTTGCGCTGGGGTTGAGTTTTGCGCTTATCGCAAGGGCGTTGGCCCAGATTCGACGATAGCTCCTTATTTGATAATGAAGTGGTGAGATGGCGGATAAAAGACTATACAAAATCATATTCCTGAATAACGGCAAGGTTTACGAGTTATTCAGTGAAGGAGTGACCAGCAGCGGGCTGTGGGGTTTCATCGAAGTCTCAGACCTGGTGTTTGATACCACCGAAGGCCTGGTGGTTGACCCCACGGAGGAAAAAATGCGCGAGGAATTCAAGGATGCCCGCGTTCTGCACTTGCCGATTCAGAGCGTGTTGCGCGTGGAAGAAGTTGAGCAACGTGGACAATGCCTGATTCGTGACCGCGAATCCGGTGAGAAAGTCACCCCGTTCCCCATGCCGCCTCATGGGCGTACGGTTTCCGATTAGCTTGAAATCAACCCGGCTTGCCTGAGGGCTTGCAAGACTTCGTCCAGCTCATATTTTTCAGGAATTTGTTCTGCGGCCTGTGCGCGGCTATCTCCCGGTTTCGATTCCTGGTCAAGGTGCCGGTCCAGATCGGACTCACGGATTCTGTTATCGTCTTCCCCGGAAGACTCTTCCCAGTCAATGGCTACGTCCGGTTCGATTCCCTGGGCCTGGATGGAGCGCCCCGATGGTGTGTAATAACGCGCGGTCGTCAATTTGATTCCTGCCCCGTTGCGCAGCGGCAATACGGATTGGACGGATCCTTTGCCAAAAGTGCGCTCGCCTACGACCAGCGCCCGCCCGTGATCCTGCAATGCTCCTGAAAGGACCTCGGACGCCGATGCGGTTCCCCGGTCAACCAGCAGAATGACCGGAATACCTGGAAGCCATTGTCCCGGGTTGGCGGTAAATTCCATCTGCATTTTCGAATTCCTGCCGCGTGTGGAAACGATGACGCCTTCATCAAGGAATCCATCGGCTACTCCAACAGCCTGCTGCAGCACACCCCCGGGATTGTTTCTTAGATCTATGATTAATACGGAAAGCTGGATGCCTTCCGCCTGAATGGAATCCAGTGCTTCGCGCAGGTGCGCCGAAGTTTCCCGGTGAAACTGGGTGAGCTTGAAATAGCCGTAAGCTTCGCCGACCTGTTCATAGCTCAGTGTAGGCACCTGTACATACTTTCGCGTGATGGTTACCTCGCGCGCTTCCCCTTCTTCAGGCTGGACCGTCAACACCACTTCCGTTTCCGGGTCACCGCTGATTTCATCAACGGCGTCGGGCAGAAACCGGCCCCTGACTTCTTCGCCATTGATTGAGGTGATTACATCACCCGCATTCAGTCCTGCCTTGTCCGCGGGGCTGCCGTTGATGATTGCGTTGACAATGATTTTCCCATCCCGGGTCTGCACGTCAATTCCAATACCGCTGTAGCGCCCCCTGGACACATCATTGAGCTCTTGGTATTTTTTCTCAGGCAGATAACTGGAATGCGGATCCAGTTCCAGGAGCATGCCGCGAATGGCCGCATCCAGCAGCGTTTTATCATCCACATCCTCCACGTAATTGTTTCGGGCCTGGTTGAAAATGTCGGTAAAAGTGCGCAGGTCATCCAGCGTTAACTGGGCCTGCGGATCCTTTTGTTCCCCGGTTTGCTGGGGCTGTTCGCCATCCTGGGCAGCAGCCGTCGAGATCACCGCGAGGGTCAATAACAGGGTTAACAAGAATTGCTGTTTACTTTTGCTCATGCCTTAAACTCATCCAGTAATGGCTATTATCTTTTCAGCCAGGCGGCCGGATCCACGGCCTTTCCGTTTTTTCTCAATTCAAAATACAGGCCCTGCTCACTGCCTGGGTTATCGCCAATGATGCTGATGACCTCACCCGGTTCCACCCAGGTACCTACGTCATGAAGCAGGCTCTCATTATGACCGTATAGGCTCATATAGCCCTGGCCGTGATCAATGATCAACAGCAAGCCATAACCGCGCAGCCAGTCAGCGAAGGCAACCCGGCCATAGCCAACAGCGCTGATTTCAGTACCCCGTTCGACACCGATTATCCAGCCCTGCCAGCGTAGTCCACCCACGCGGGCCTGCCCAAAAGCGTACCTGACCGGGCCGTTGACCGGCATGGGCAGACGGCCTTTTTGGCCGGCAACCCCCGTCCTGCTGCCAAGATCATGCGGGATGTCGGCCAGCACATCATTCAATCGCTCCAGCAAGGCTTCCAGGTCCCGCTGGTTGCGCTGCAGTTCTTTCAGCCTCGATTCCTCGGTGCTGATCTGGCTGGTCAGCTCTGCAAGAAGGATATTTCTTTTTCCACGCTGTTGCTTCAGTTCGTCCAGAACGGCCTGCTGTTCCTTTTGAACATTTTCTACTCTCTGCAGTTCCCGGTCGATGGATTGTTGCATGTTGTCCAGGGTTGTCAATGCTTCTTTCAGGCCAGATATTTTCTCTATCTGTGCCTGGTTCATATAGTCATAGTAGGCCAGCATTCGTCCAAGTTTTTCCGGATCGTCCTGATTTAATACCAGCTTCAACCGTGTTTGCCCCGCGGTTCTGTAGGCGGCATTTACCTGCTCTGCCAGTTGATCAAGACGTTCACCCAGGCTTGTCAGGTAGTCCTGGCGCTGATGTTCCAGGCCGGCCAGTTCCTGTAAATGCAAGCTCCGTTGCTGCTCCAGCTGACGGTAATCCAGGGCCGCATCCTGGATAGCCAGGTCAAACTGTCTCAATTGTGCCTGTTCTTTGCGCTGATCGGCCCGGGATCCTTCCAGTTGTTCCTTAAGTTCACTAATTGCCCGGTTGACGTCGGCGAGCCTGGACTCCGCCTGTTCTTTGTCCAGTTGTTCTGCTTTTGCGTCACCCGGCATGACCGGGCAAAGCAACAGCGCGCCCAGTGCAGAGAATATGATTACCCGGAGTTTCAGCGAATCAGGTCCGGTCACCTTCGATTTCCAGTAAGGGACGCCCGGTCATTTCGTCAGGCTGTGGCAAGCCAAGCAGGGCCAGCATGGTTGGTGCAATATCCCGAAGCGACCCGCCATTTTTCATTCTGGCAGGCTTGCCGTGATACAGGAAAGGCACTTTATTGACTGTATGTGCTGTATGGCTCTGGCCGCTGACTGGATCTTTCATTAGCTCGATGTTGCCGTGATCAGCCGTGACCAGCATTTCACCGCCGGTGGCGTCGATGGCCGCCCTGACTTCGGACAGGCAGCGGTCGACAGCCACGACAGCCTTCAAGGCAGCGTCCATTATTCCTGTGTGGCCCACCATGTCCGGGTTTGCGATGTTGCACACAATAACATCGAAATTTCCGGAGTGAATGGCCGCAACCAGTTTTTCCGTCAGTTCGACCGAGCTCATTTCCGGTTGCAGGTCGTAAGTGGCTACATCAGGTGATGGAATCAGGATCCTTTCCTCCAGCGGAAAAGCGCTTTCCACCCCACCGTTGAAGAAGAAGGTGACATGCGCGTATTTTTCGGTTTCCGCAATCCTGAGTTGCCGGAGTCCGGCATTTGCCAATTCCTCGCCAAACAACCGCGGCAGTGACGAAGATGGAAAAGCGATCGAAACCGGTAATCCTGCCTTGTACTCGGTCATGCATACATAGTCTGCCAAATCAATCTTCTCGCGTTCGAACCCATCGAAAGGATCGTTAACAAACGCCATGGTCAGCTCACGAGCGCGGTCTGCACGAAAGTTGACGAAGATCATCACGTCACCGTTTTTCACGCCGGCAGCCTGGCCGATAACCGTCGGCTTTACAAACTCGTCATTTTCACCCCGGGTATAGGCCTGCTCCAGTGCGGCAATGGCCGTTGTTTCGTGCCACTCGGAACGGGCCGATGCTATGGTGTCGTAGGCCAGCCTGACCCGGTCCCAACGCTGGTCCCTGTCCATCGCATAGTAGCGTCCGCTGATGGTTGCGAATCCGGCACCGGGAATTTTATCCAGCAGGCCCTGCATCCGTTCAATTGATGCTTTTGCGCTGCGGGGCGGTGTGTCCCGTCCATCGAGGAAGCCATGCACAGCGATTGAAGATGCCCCTCTTTGTGCCGCGAGTTTTACGGTGGCGATGAAATGATCATCGTGGCTGTGCACACCTCCGGGAGACAACAATCCCATGATGTGAACCCTGCCGTTATTCGTGATTGCAGAATCGACGGCGGAACATAGCGGGGCGTTTTGCTCGAAATTGCCGTCTTCGATGGACTGGGTGATACGGCTGAAATCCTGGTAAACAATTCTGCCCGCTCCCATGTTCATGTGTCCAACTTCGGAGTTGCCCATCTGGCCATCAGGCAGCCCGACGGACTCGCCTGACGTTTCAATCAAAGTGCGTGGATCCTTCTGCCACATATCGTCCCAGCAGGGCGTGTCTGCAATGGCGATTGCATTATTCTCAGATTCCTCTCTGTATCCCCAGCCATCGAGGATCATGAGCAAGAGCGGTCCGTGTTTGGTCTGTTGATTCATTTTCAATAAATTCCCACTTGCAATTTGATTGTATAGACTCCAAATGTGACAGGCCCACAGGCGGATCACTGGCTGCTTAAGGAAAGTCAGTGCACGCGGCGACTGTGGGTTAACATTATTATTTCACAAAAAGAGATTGCAGGATGGAGCAAGTATTGGAATTTGCAGGCAACAACCTACTCCTCGTGGGTGGTTTTGCCGCAGTGCTCGGTTTACTGGCCTGGACGGAGGTTATGCGCAAAGTCCAGGGCTTGATCGAATTGACGCCGGCGCAAGCGGTAGCATGGATCAATGATCCCGCTGCCATTGTGGTAGACATCTCTCCGGTCGCGGAATTCAACAAGGGTCATATCGTTAATGCCATGAACCTGCAGGCTTCGCGCCTGGCGAGCCCTGATGCTGAAATCCAGAAACTCAAAGAGAACAAACTCCTGATCGTTTGCAAATCAGGCCAGACGGCCGTTGGAGCTGCCGCAAACCTGCGCAAAATGGGTGCTGAAGAAGTGGCTGTACTGAAAGGCGGTATGTCCCAGTGGCGCGGCGACCAGTTTCCGGTGACTACAAAATAGTGAGATAATTCTTTTTTGTCGCCACCTCCCGGTGAGCGGCCCAACCAAACAGAGTGATAGAACCATGGCGGAAGAACAGAACCAGGATCCGGTAATGACACCGGATGAAAGCGCTGCAGCACAGTTTCAGATTCAGAAGATATACACAAAGGACGTTTCTTTCGAACTGCCCAATGCTCCACAGGTGTTTCAGGAGCAGGGCCAGGCGGATGTAAAGATGAGCCTCGCCCAACGCGTGGAAGACCTGGGAGACAATCTCCACGAAGTTGTGCTCACCGTTACGGTAACGGCGACAGTTGAAGAGAAAACCGCATACCTGGTGGAAGTCGCCCAGGCGGGTATTTTTCTGCTTACCGGCTTTCATGAGCAGGCAGCTCACGCGGTCATGAACACGATGTGTCCGAATAGCCTGTTTCCGTACGCACGCCAGTTGATTTCCAGCCTGGTAGGCGAGGGCGGTTTCCCTCCGTTGCTTCTGCAGCCAGTGAATTTCGAACAGTTGTACGCGCAGCGAATGCAACAGATGATGGAAGAGCAGAACAAGGATGCGGACCCGCAAGGTAATGGAGAAGCGGGCACAGCAGAATTTCCAACCAACGAGTGAACAGCGGCCCCGTGTTTGCTGTCCTGGGCGCAGGCTCATGGGGAACTGCATTGGCGATGCAGCTGATGCGATCAGGTTCCCCGGTCATCCTTTGGGACTGGGACCGCGAACACATCGAAGCGATCGGCGAAGCCCGATGTAACCAGCGGTTTCTGCCGGATTATCCACTGCCGGAAGGTCTGGTCGTGGAACCGGATCTTGAGTCCGCTGTGCGCAGTGCACAGGAAATTCTGATCGTTGTGCCGTCGCACGCATTTGCCGGAGTTCTTGAACTGATTGCCCCCTGGTTGAAACCGGGCCAGGGAATTTCCTGGGCCTGTAAGGGCCTGGAACCGGGTACCGGTAAGTTTCTGCATGAACCTGCCCAGGCGCTGTTTGGCGATGAACGCCCATTGGCGGTGGTGACAGGACCGTCTTTTGCCAAAGAGGTGGCGGCCAATCTTCCCACGGCAGTAACGGTTGCCGGAACGGAGCCGGAGTACTGTGCAAAAATCGCCAAAGCGCTGCACGGCGGTAATTTCAGAGCTTATACCAGTGACGATATTGTCGGTGCTGAGCTGGGTGGGTCGGTAAAAAACGTGCTGGCCATCGCAACCGGAATTTGCGATGGGATGGGCCTGGGCGACAATGCCCGGGCGGCTCTGGTGACCCGTGGCCTGGCGGAAATGATGCGGCTTGGACGGGTACTTGGAGCACGTGACCAGACGCTGACCGGGCTCACCGGCATGGGTGACCTGGTATTGACGTGCACCGGCGATCTTTCCCGCAACAGAAGACTTGGATTGGCGCTGGGTGCAGGTAAGAGCATTGACCAGGCGCTGGAAGAAATTGGTCAGGTGGTTGAAGGGGTAAAGACGGCTGAAGAGGTCTGGCGGCTGGCTCGCAGGCATGGTGTTGAAATGCCGATTGCGGAGCAGGTGTACGGAATCCTGTACGAAGGCCGCGACCCCAACGAGTGTGTAAGAGACCTGCTATCGCGTGAACGCAAGCGCGAAACAGCATAAGTGCGCTGCTGGTTTACTTCAGTCCGTCAAAGCCGAGCTGGCGCGAGGCTTCGTACAGGCCAATCGCCACGGTATTTGACAGATTAAGGCTGCGGCTATTGTGTTGCATGGGCAGGCGTAGTACGCGGCCACTGCAGGCATCGTTCAGCAGATCATCAGGAAGCCCCCGGGTTTCCGGCCCGAACAGAAGTCCATCCTCATCCCGGAAGCCGGCTTCGCAGTAAAGCCGGGTTCCTTTGGTGGAAAATGCCCATAGCCGGCCGACCGCTGCGTGCTCGATGAAGCTGTCCCAGTTCACGTACTTGCGCACGTCCGTTAGTTCGTCGTAGTCCAATCCGGCTCTTCTCAGCCGGGCATCGTCAAGGACAAAACCCAGTGGGCCGACCAGGTGAAGACGAGCGCCGGCGTTGGCACAAAGCCGGATGATATTGCCGGTGTTGGGCGGTATTTCCGGCTGATACAAAATGACGTGAAGCATGTGGACTCCTGGCGTGCAGACAGTGCTATTTCATCAGGCAATGTAATTGGATTGGAAAATTTGCGACGAAACGAAACCCAGTACCTGCGCGGATTTCAGCGTTGTACCCCGATTGAAGCGATCAATGAAGGCCTCGCGGAAATCGCCTAAGTATATGAAATAAATATAAAAGACAGGTTTGGGCCCAAATCATGGCTGGTGATCTTTTCATTTGACAGCGACATATCAGGGGCGTATCTTTTACCACCGCGGGCACAATATCTTGTGTCCAGAATAAAAAAAGTGCACAATAAGTTGTGCCCATAACTTAATAAAACCAACTAATTACACGGAAGAATTAATGAGCAGCGTGCAGGTTGAGGCCATTGGCACTGATTCTAAAGACATTCCTTTCCAGGCCGCCTCCCTGGATATCTGGGATAAAAAATACCGGCTTAAGTCCAAGACCGGCGAAATCATCGACCATGAAATAGACGACACGTACCAACGCGTGGCGCGCGCCGTGGCCGACGTGGAAAAAGACGAGGAAAAAAAAGAGCAGTGGTACAAGTCTTTCCTGTGGGCCCTGCGTCGCGGAGCCATCCCGGCCGGAAGAATTACTTCCAATGCCGGAGCAAAAAAACATAAGCCGGCTACTTCGACAATCAACTGTACCGTCTCCGGCACGATCAGGGATTCGATGGACGGCATCCTGGAAAAAGTGCACGAGGCCGGCTTAACGCTAAAGGCCGGCTGTGGCATCGGTTACGAGTTTTCAACGCTCAGGCCAAAAGGCGCCTATGTGTCCGGAGCAGGCGCATACACATCAGGTCCACTGAGTTTCATGGATATTTACGACAAGATGTGTTTCACCGTTTCGTCCGCCGGCGGTCGTCGTGGTGCACAGATGGCAACGTTTGAAGTTGGCCACCCTGACGCAATGGATTTTATCCGCGCCAAGCGGGAAGACGGCCGCTTGCGCCAGTTCAACTGCTCTTTGCTCGTCACTGATGAATTCATGCAGGCAGTGGAAGATAACGCCAGTTGGTCGCTCGCGTTTCCGATCAATAAACATGAGTCGGACGGCATTGACCTGGACAATCCTGAACAGGTGATCTGGCGGGAGTGGCCGGATTCCCACGGTTACATAGCCCGTGAGGACGGCCTGCTTGCCTGCCGCATCTACAAGAGCGTGCCGGCCCGCCGGATGTGGGACATGATCATGTCCTCTACTTATGATTTCGCTGAACCCGGGTTCATTATGATTGACCGGATCAACGAGATGAACAATAACTGGTTCTGCGAAAACATCCGCGCCACGAACCCGTGTGGGGAGCAACCACTGCCACCCTATGGGGCTTGCCTGTTGGGTTCGGTGAACCTCACCCGCTTCGTCAACAATCCTTTCACCAGCGGGGCTTCCTTTGATTGGGATGGTTATCGGGAAGTCGTCCGGATTTTCACGCGGATGCTCGATAACGTGGTGGAAATTAACGGGCTTCCGCTGGGCAAACAGCGGGATGAAATTGCGCGTAAGCGGCGCCATGGCATGGGTTTTCTCGGGCTGGGTTCAACCCTGACCATGATGGGCATGAAATACGGTGAAATCGACTCGCTTGAATTCACGGAGAAAGTGGCTCGGGAGATGGCCATTGCCGGATGGGAAGAAGGGCTTGAGTTGTCGCGGGAGAAAGGGCCTGCACCCATCATGGAAGAGCGTTTTGAAGTCACCGGAGACATGCTGCGTCGCCGCCCGGAAATGCAAACAGACGGGTACGTGGTGGGTGATATGGTCACCGGTAAAGTTCTGCTGGCCAAATACAGCCGTTACATGCAAAGGGTTGCCGAATACGCACCGGACGTGGTCAGCGCGCTGGCCGAGGAAGGATCACGTTTTACGCACCACACCTCGATTGCACCAACCGGAACGATTTCCCTGTCCCTGGCCAATAACGTTTCAAATGGTATCGAACCCAGTTTTGCTCACCATTACAGTCGAAATGTCATTCGCGAAGGACGCAAATCCAAAGAGAAAGTCGAGGTTTACAGTTATGAGTTGCTGGCTTACCGCTCGTTGGTTAATGCGAACGCCATGCCTTATGCACAGGAAGACGCTACCCGGCTGCCTGACTACTTCATTACCGCAGAAGAGGTTACACCGAAACAGCACGTAGATATCCAGGCAGCCGCGCAACAGTGGATCGATTCATCAATATCCAAAACTGCGAATGTGCCGACAGACTTTCCCTACGAGGAATTCAAGGATATTTACACGTACGCACATAAAAAACAGCTCAAGGGTTGTACCACCTTCCGCTTCAATCCGGAGGCGTTCCAGGGTGTGCTGGTTAAAGACAAGGACCTGGAAAGCACCACCTACCGTTTTGTACTGGATGACGGTGAGGTCATTGAGGTGGCAGGAAACGAAGAGATCGAATACGACGGTGAAATGCATACCGCAGCCAATCTCTTCGACGCGCTGAAAGAAGGCTACTACGGAAAGTTATAGAAAAACGCTGGATCAAGCCGGCACAGGGAATGGCTTGTTTGTTGATACAGCCGGAGAGGAAAAAGGCCAACGGCCTGGGCCTTAGAGATGGAAACGTTACTAACCGTTTCCGGGACAAGGAAGTGTACATAGATGCACGGAAGTTAATAATAATAAAATATGGGAGATAGTGACGGCGAGGGATATTGGGTTCCGTCAAAATTACGGAGGTGTTGCGTACAAGGACGTACGCCTCTTTTTCCTCGGTTCACATAAGAAGATTCAGGACTATAGCAATGGGCATCAAGATCGCAAGCAAAATAGTGGGCTACGAAGTTGTAAAGCCAGAAGAAGAAATCGCGGCCAGGGAAGAGGCGAAAGCCCAAGCCGAGGAACGTCCAAGCGCGACCATTATCAGAATGACCGAACGTGTTGCCAGGCCGGAAGGCATGGAGGCGCTGGAAGGTTCCACCTATAAAATCAAAACCCCGCTTGATGACCACGCGATGTACGTAACCATCAACGACATCTTTTTGAACCTGGGAACAGAGCACGAAACACGCCGTCCATTCGAGATTTTCATCAACTCAAAAAACATGGACCACTTCCAGTGGATCGTGGCACTGACCCGGTTGATGTCGGCCGTATTCAGAAAGGGTGGGGACGTGACTTTTCTCGCTGAAGAACTGCAGGCCGTATTCGACCCCAGGGGCGGATATTTCAAGCCTGGCGGAAAATTCATGCCTTCTATCATTGCTGATATTGGCGCTGTCATAGAACACCATCTGCAAAAGATCGGCCTGATGGAGAAGGATGAACTTTCTGAGCAACACCAGCTCATTCTTGACCAGAAACGCGCTGAGGCAGAGGCGTCTGTTGAAAGAAGGACTGCTGAAGCCGAGGCAGAGGCAGTGGCCGAGGCGAGTTATCCGGCTTCAGCCACTTTGTGTAACAAGTGTCATACCAAGGCCGTGGTGATTATGGATAACTGCGCTACGTGCCTGTCCTGCGGTTATTCAAAGTGCGGCTAGTGCCCGGCACGTGTTACTGCATTTATTCTGGATAGTTCCACTTTTACTGATCATCGCATTCATTTCATCGCCCCGTTTCCGGGGCGATATTGCTGAAAGCAGAACGCGGCGTGTGCTCGCGGCAGGCTTGGAGAAAAAACGCTACACCATTCTAAACGACGTTGTCCTTCCTGCCGGCGGAGGCACAGTCCATTTTGATCATATCGTTGTATCCCGGTTCGGGGTTTTTGTGATTGCGAGCCAGTACGCGCGTGGCTGGGTATCCGGCGGGGAATTCCAGGACCGTTGGAAGCAGGCCCATTGGGGTCGCGCCAAACGCTTTGAAAATCCACTGCACCAGAATACCATCCAGGCACAGGCGCTTGGCAGGCTGCTGAATTTGCCAGCACAGAAAATCCACCCCGTTGTAGTCATCACCGGTCACAAAGGGATGAAAACCGAGGTAGCAGCGAACCTGGTCGGGTCAGACGGGATTATTGGCTATATCCGAAAAAAGGGCACTCAAATCCTGGAGCCGGAACAGGCCGAGCGCCTGCTCAAAGAAATAGTGCAAGCGCGCATCCAGCCGGATGGCCGGTATTACCTGAGCCGCTGGAGTTTGTTGAAGATTATCCTGATTGCGATTTTGTTTGCCGGTATCTGGCTGGCTTTCCGGGGAGAGTTTCAGGCCATACACAAATCGCTCACGGAACGACAGGAACAACGGGAATCTCCAGACCTGTTCCGTGCTGACGGGAGCAGGAAAACGGAACAGGAGTTATGGGAAGACTCGTTAATCTGTGCCTGGTCAGAGGATAGCGGCCGCTGCGCCTGTTACGCGCCGGGAGGCGGGCAGGTTGCTTTAGAACCGTCTAAATGTCGCTCGCTGGCCGAGCGCGGATCCATACTGAAGCAATAAGCAAGCGCTCAAGGGCGTTTCATCGCGCCAATCAGGCTGGCGACAATCGCTGCCAGGTAAAACATGCCCGTAACGGCTTCCAGTATCACCAGCACTTCCGCCATGGGTGTGGCCGGGCTGATGTCGCCGTAACCCAACGTAGTCAGCGTGACAAAACTGAAGTACGTGGTGGTGGAAAGATTGTCATACCAGGCTGCGACATCTATGCCTTTGAGCGCATGCGGAGCATACTCCAGCAGCAGCGTGTACAGGATGGAAAAGATGTAGCCGATCAGCATATACAGTGCCACCGATCCGACAAGGATATTGAGATCAACGGTGCCGGTGAGTAGAACCTTTTTTGCAACAAACCAGGCTGCGCTAATCATGAAGACCAGCAGCAGGCAGAGATAAAAATACTCAAAGTATTGGCTATGGGTGGCGTTACGAACGACAACCGTGGCCAATATGATCCCGATGAGCACCAGGAATCGTTTTGCCCATACCCGGTCTGTATGCAGGCTTAATAGTGAAAGTAGCAAAAGGGCGACACTGGCAAACTCAACTAATTGGAGTGTCAGGGTATCCGCTATTTCGCCCGAGATGGCACCGGTAATCATCAGCCCGATCATGGCAACCGTGAGCCAGATAAAATGATTCTTTTCGTGCACGAAAGGCATTAAATAATTCCTGCTCAAAAGCCGTAGAATATAATACTCCAAAACAACTGTAGCCTACCTCCCGGGATTCTTAATGCAACTGGCTGAAGACATCATTCTGAAGAAACGCGATGGACTGCCCCTGAGCAAAGCCGATATCGTTGCCTTCATTGCCGGAGTTTCCAATCACACGGTGTCTGATGCCCAGATCGCAGCGTTTACCATGGCGACCTGGTTCAACGGCATGAACCCGGATGAAGAACGGGAGCTGACCCTGGCCATGCGGGACAGTGGTGAGGTACTGGCCTGGGATAACCTGGATGGTCCGGTTCTGGATAAACACTCAACCGGGGGAGTCGGTGACCTGGTTAGCCTGCTGCTGGGGCCCATCGTTGCGTCCTGTGGCGCCTACGTGCCGATGATTTCAGGCCGGGGGCTGGGACACACCGGTGGGACACTGGACAAACTCGATAGCATCCCTGGCTTCGACACACAGCCCGGGAAAGCACGTTTTCAGCAACTGGTGCGGGACAACGGAATTGCGATTATCGGGCAGACAGATGACCTGGCACCGGCAGACCGCAGAATTTACGCCGTAAGGGACGTGACCGCAACAGTAGCATCAACGCCCCTGATCATTTCTTCGATCCTGTCCAAGAAACTGGCCGAAGGACTCGATGGCCTGGTAATGGATATCAAGTCTGGGTCGGGTGCGTTTACGCCTGAACCCGAAAACGCGTTCAAGCTGGCTCAGAATATTACGCGGGTAGCAGGTACTGCCGGTTTGCCATGCATTGCCCTCGTTACCGATATGGACCAGCCCCTGGCCTGGTCAGCAGGCAATGCCCTGGAGGTCCACGAAGCAATTGCTTTCCTGCGCGGCGATCGGCGTCACGAGCGGCTGAATACGGTGGTGCTGGAACTGTCCTCCGAATTGCTTGTACTCGGTGGACTGGCAGCCGATCTCGCAACGGCGCAATCACAGGTTGTTGCGTCTCTTGAATCCGGTCGGGCGGCAGAACAATTTGCTGTCATGGTGTCGGCCCAGGGCGGGCCTGCCAACCTGCTGCATAATCCCGAGGTGTTTTTACCGGCGGCGGCCATTGCCAGGCCGATTTTTCCGTCAACTGCGGGATACGTGAAGGCAATTGACACCAAGGCCCTCGGTTCCGTGGTTATTTCCCTGGGCGGCGGCAGGCAGCGGGTTGAAGACTCGATTGATCCATCGGTCGGCGTCACCGAAATCAAGGGTGTTGGTTTCTATGTCGATCCCGATGTACCGCTGGCAGTTATTCATGCGGCCAGGGAGGAAGATTGGGAACGAGCCGCAGAGCAGTTGAAATCTGCTTATCTGACAGGGCCGGAAAAAGTTGCTATTCAGCCGGCCATCCACGCGCGGGTACAAGGAGGGCAAATTGATGAGTCATTCTGATCCGGTCATTGCGCAACTCAAGGAGCAGGCCGCCCTGGCCGCAAGCTACTCTTATTCACCCTATAGCCATTTCCCGGTGGGTGCCGCAGTGGTCAGCGAGGAAGGCGCAGTTTATAGCGGCTGCAACGTCGAAAACGCCTCCTTTGGCCTGACGCAGTGCGCCGAACGATCTGCATTAACAGCGGCCATCAGTGACGGAGCCAGGCCAGGCTCGCTGCTTACCCTGCTGATTTATACACCCGGAGACACGGCTCATTCGCCGTGCGGTGCGTGCAGGCAGGTAATGCACGAGTTGATGGCGGAACGATCACTGGTCATCTCGTGCTGTGACAGTGAGGACATGGTGCGCTGGTCTCCAGCGGCATACCTGCCGGATCCGTTTGTTCCGGACGTGCTTTTGAAATGACATCAGCGAGTTGTACTGAAAAAAAACAGAACCCAATTCTGGGCCGTTGTGGTTGCTCCCTGGGTGTTGGTTCAGGAAATATGAGTGGGTGTTCGAGCTATCAAAAAAGACCCGGAATCATGATCCTTCTGTTGTCAGGGTAATCAGCGAAACGCTCGCGATACCATTTATGATTGGAAACAGCACGCGGTGCGAGGTTACAGAAGGTAAACAGTGCGAAGGCGACACCGGCCAGTGACCAGGTCATGATAGCCCAGCCGGTCCACTGGATTATCTCACCCAGGTACTGCGGTGAACTGACCCAGCGGAACAGTCCTCCCCGGGGTATCCGGTATACAGTCTCACCGGGTTTGCGCAATCGCCGGATCGTGCGGTCTGCAGTGAAGTGAATCAGGAATCCCGCCAGAAAAACCATGCCGCCGAGCAGAAAATGTGCGGTTAATAGCGGCATTTTGTTGCTCCCCGCCGCCACCAGTGCTGCCGCGTTGTTGTATCCATTGAGCGTATTGAAAGCGACTGCAAATATAACCAGGAGTGCAGGAAAGGTACTGTTCGACGGGTGCATCAGGGCCGGAAAAATGAACGTGCGGTAGCCGTAGTGAAAGACCCAGAAACACAAAGGAATCCAGGCCTGTGGGTTGGAGCCTGCCGGGTTGCTCAGCACCAGGATGCTGATGACCAGCAGTGCAGGGAGTTCCATCAGTACCCAGGCCATTCGGTTGGGCAGGTCCGGTCCCCAACCCCGCTGGTGGTGCCGCCCATAAGGTGCGGTCACATGCAGCAGGCTGAGTAAAACCAGCGGACAAAGAGCGAATTGAATAAGTAGTGACAGACTCATTGCTGCATCTTGCCAGATATTCGCTATCATGCGCCAATGAGAATATTTTTCAGAAAATTACACCGCTGGCTGGGACTGCTGATGGCTATCCAGATTATTGCCTGGATGGCCAGTGGCCTGTATTTCAGCTTGATTCCAATCACCGAAATCCGGGGTGAGCACCTGACACGGCCGCTGCCCGGCCCTGACAAGGGTCAACTGGCGGAACTGGTCCACCCCGGCCAGGTTCAAGGATTGCTCGATCAGCATTTTGCTGATGACTGGACTTTGCTCAGCCTGGAACTTGTCAACTTGAATGGTAGCGCCCGCTGGCGGATTGAAGCTGAATCCGGTGGGCGCAGGCATACCCGACTGATTTCCGGCTCGGGTGCAGGTATCGAGCCGCGTCTGTCCGGGGAACAGGCAGAAACAAGAGCCCGGGAGTGGTTGCGGGATCCGTTTGAGCCCGCGTCCGTCGAATGGATAGAAGATCTTTCACAGAGTCCGGAAATACGCGGCCGGGACCTGCCAGTGTGGAAAGTCGCCTTCAATCAGCCCACACCGGTCAATCTCTATATCGATCCATGGACCGGCGACCTGCTGGCCCGGCGGACCCGGCAGTGGCGAATTTTTGATTTCCTGTGGATGCTGCACATCATGGATTTCGATACCCGCGATGATTTCAACCATCCGTTACTGCAGATTGCTGCAGCCCTGGGTCTTGTTATCGCGCTGAGCGGGGTGATTTTCTGGATGATGACTACGCGGCTGTTTCGGCGCCGGAACAGGCGGCCTGGTCCGGTGGCTGGTTGATCTGCAAAACCTTGGCGCCCCTGATGTGGCCCTGCTTCATTTCCAGTAAAGCCTGGTTGGCTTTATCCAGTGAATAAGCGGTGACCTCGGGATGCAAAGGAATTTCTTCGGCAAGATGAAGACATTCCCGGACATCATCGCGCGTGACATTCGCAACCGTACAGAGTGATTTTTCCCGCCAAAGGTGCCTTTCGTAGTCCAGCCGGGCCAGGATATCCTGATCGCCCGATTCCTTGCGAATGGCGTTAATGACCAGGCGACCACCCGCTGCCAGGGCTTCCAGTGCCGCCACAACAGGCAGCCAGGCAGGGGTTGTATCGATAATTGCATCCAAGCCTGACACGGGGCGCTCAGTGGTGTTGCCGGCCCAGGTGGCGCCGAGTTTCAGGGCAAACGCGCGTTCACTTTCACTGCGAGCGAAAACATGAAGGGCAGAATCCGGATAAAGGTGGCGGGCCATTTGTAAAACCAGGTGGCCTGACGCGCCAAAGCCGGTGAGCCCCAGGTTCTGACCGTTTTTCAGCCGGCACAGACGCAGGGCCCGAAGCCCCACGGCACCCGCGCACAGCAGGGGGGTTGCCTCCAGGTCGCTGATTTTTTCCGGAATCAGGTGCACAAACGCCTCGGGTGCAGTCATATACTCCGCGTAGCCACCGGGTGTATCGCGCCCGCAAGCACAGAAATCAGGACAGAGATTTTCAGTTCCTGCCAGACACCATTGACAAACGCCGCAAGCGGAGTGAATCCAGGCCACTCCAACACGCCGGCCCATCCACTCCGACGCGCAACCGGTGCCCTGCTCAATGACCGTGCCGACCACCTGGTGTCCTGGCGTCATCGGCAGTGTGGCAGGTGCTGTTCTGCCTTCAATTTCGTCAATTTCCGTATGGCAGACGCCGCAGGCATGAATCCGGATCAATAGCTCTGCCGGACCGGCCTGCGGCCTGGAAATGACGTGTTCTTCAAGCGGCGGGTAAGTAGCACTTATTTCACCCAGCCGCACGATTTGCATCGCCCGCATCTGTTCGCGATTTGAATTCATTGGCTAAATGATAAATGCCGGCATTTCTGTCACCATTGACCGGGGTCATTCATTTTGGCTCAGCCTGGACTAAAATTAATACTGGGGTAGCCTTTGATTATGGAGAAAGATTATGTCCGGTTACAGAAAGATTGCCGTCGCGATTGACCTGAGCAGTGAGTCGTCTGCTGTCATGAAACGGGCGCTTGATGTAGCTGCGCCAGATAGTGAGATTCATCTGATCTACGTCCAGGAGCCCATGGATTCTGTATACATGGGTGTGGTGCCTTACGGCCCGGTTTTTGTTGGCATGGACGAAGTCGAGGAAAATCTGCGTTCTGAATTAAGGCAGAAACTGGATAGTATCGGAGAACAAGCCGGTGTACCTGAAACGGGCCGTCATTTTCTTAATGGCACACCCGCCCGTGAAATTCGCCGGTTTGCAGAAGAACACGGCATGGATTTGATCGTGCTGGGAACACATGGGCAAAAAGGTGTTCAGCTACTGCTTGGCGCCACTGCAAACTCCGTGCTTCACGGCTCCACTTGCGATGTGCTGGCGGTGCGGGTATTTGAAGCCGAATAGTTGAAATTTGCCTGGCTGACGATATTTCTGCTTTGCCTGGCCTGGTCGGGCTGGCAACCCCATGATTATCCGACCTGGTGGCTGGAAGTTGCGCCAGCCCTGATAGCGCTGATTATTCTGTTTTTTACCCGGGCCCGTTTTCCATTAACGCCGCTCGCCTATTGGCTGATCCTTGTGCATTGCGTGATCCTGATGGTTGGGGGCCACTATACCTATGCCGAGGTGCCGTTGGGCGATTGGGTCAGCGACTGGATGGGTGGTGAACGCAATAACTACGACAAGCTGGGGCATTTTGCCCAGGGATTCATTCCGGCAATTGTCGTTCGTGAGATCATGGTCCGGAACCGCGTAGTTGCGAGAAGAGGGTGGCTGTCGCTTTGCGTGATCAGCATATGCCTGGCCTTCAGCGCCTTTTATGAATTGCTTGAATGGTGGGTTGCCCTGTTGAGTGGCGAGGCCG